>Ga0256826_1000207_pt1 | contig 33579 bp, 30 predicted proteins | sample CV79metaG_FD_185975 | JGI IMG/M metagenome (GOLD analysis project Ga0256826, IMG submission 185975) | Hydrothermal vent microbial communities from East Pacific Rise, Pacific Ocean - CV79 | ecosystem: Environmental > Aquatic > Marine > Hydrothermal vents | place: Pacific Ocean: East Pacific Rise...
TTTTTGATGAGCAGAGTCGACCACTTTTAGCAGAATGGTTTTTTGAAGTAGGGCATCTAGTAAAAGATAAAAAGACACCATTCATTATTTACTGTGCTCACGCAAGTCGTTCAAAAGCTTTAGGTGAAGGTCTCATCGGTATGGGTTTTGAAAATGTTTACGAACTAAAAGGTGGTATTGAAAATGGTTGGATTAAAGCTGGGAAGAAAGTAGTTAAATAGTTTTAACTACATATTCTTTTTCGTCTTCGAAGTAGCCTGAGCCTCCAAAGGGTCATCAGGCCAGTAATGCCTCTTATACTTTCCTCGTAACTCTTTTTTCACTTCATCATAAGTATTGTTCCAAAAGCTCTCTAAGTCTTGTGTCATTTGCATGGGGCGTGAGGCTGGGGATAGTAGGTGAATCATAAGTTTTAGTTTTCCATTAAGAATGGTTGGAGTAGTTTGTGTTCCAAACATCTCTTGGAGTCTTACTGCTAAGATGGGTTGTTCTTTGTTTGAGTAGTTAATGGCTATGTTTGAACCAGATGCTACTTTTAGTTTCGAAGGAGCCAGTTTTTCAAGTTCTAAGCTCTGTTCGTAGCTTAGAAGTCCTAGTAAAATGTTGTGTAAATCTAAACTTTTAATGGCTCGAAGAGTTGAAATGCCTGTTAGGTAAGGGGCTAACCATTCGTCCATATTTTCTAGTAAGTATTCATCTGAAAAATCTGGAAAGTTGGCTCCGTGATGGTTTACAAAATTAACTCTTTCTCTGAGTGAATTTGCCTCTTTGCTCCAGTTAAAAGTTTCAAGTCCAAGCTCCTCTAACTCTTCAATTAAAACTTCGCTTATCTCTTCGCTAGAAGCTTCATTTGTTTTGACCTCTTTTAGTGTAATGGCTCCTATTTTATGAACTCTTTTAACATCGACTCTCTCTGTATCATCATTCCAAGTAATGATGTTTTGTTCCTCTATCTGTTCAGCTAAATACTCTTCTATTTGCCCATGGCTTATCTCTATGGCTTTGTATATGGTTGCATTGGTAGTCTTTGCATCTAGGTCGGCAATGACTAGAAACCTACTGTTAAATAGTTCATCTTCTTGGTGTAGGTTGGCTCCTTTGGCATTGCTAAGAAGATAAGTGCTTTTGTTGTTGTGGCGAAGCTGGGCAATTCGGTCTGGGTAGGCAAAGGCTAGTAAAACTCCTAACATAGTGCTATTGAGCGAAGTTGATTTGGTAGAAGACAATTTTTTTGCTATTTTTAGCATATATTTTGCTTGATGCATGTTGAAATGTTGATGAATCTTTTGATTGGTGTTGAGTTCGTGTAATAGTACAACTCGCTCTTTTATGTCTGCTGAACGATTGTTCAGAAAATCTTTTTCAGTCAAAATGGCACAGAGAAGCGAAGCTTCATACTCTAGGTTTAAGGCTTTTGCTTTCATCATCATGTGACCTAACCGTGGGTGCAGAGGAAAACGACTCAGCTCTTTTCCATGTTTGGTAATGGTTCCGTTTTTCTCTAAGGCTCCTACTTGAACCAAAAGTTGTTTTGCATGACTTATGGCAGAGGGTGGTGGGGTATCCATCCATGTAAAAGAGTTAATGTCATCATTTCCCCAAAGTGAGAGTTCTAAAAGTAGTTGTGTTAAGTCTGCTAGTAAGATTTCAGGTACATCATGTTTTAGGAGTATCTTTGACTTATGCCAAAGGTGGTAGGCTTTTCCAGCAGATAAACGACCAGCTCTTCCTGCTCTTTGGGTGGCTGAATCTTGGGAAATAAAACGGCTCTCTAGTTTGTTCATACCTGAGAGTGGGTTAAAAACTGAAACATTCTGAATGCCTGTGTCCATAACAATTTTAATGCCCTCAATGGTCAGAGAAGTTTGAGCAATGTTAGTACTTAAGACTACTTTTCTTGTCCCTTTTGGTGGGGCTTTTATGGCTTTGTCTTGTGCCTCTTTACTTAAGTTTCCGTAGAGTGTGGAGACGTAAACATCTTTTAGTTTTGACTCGTTTAAGAGTTTTTCTATGGTTTTGATTTCTCGTACACCTGAGAGAAAAACTAATATGTTTCCCTCTTCTGTCTCTAAGAGTTTGAGAAGTCGTTTGTGAATATAAAAAGGAAGCTCTTTTTTTGTTGGTTGCTTGGTGGTTGGGTCAAGATAAAAACGCTCTACAGGAAAGGCTCGACCTTTACTCTCAACTATGGGTGCATCTTCTAACAGTTCTGAGATGGCTTTTGTGTTGAGTGTCGCTGACATAATGAGCAGTTTTAAATCTTCTCTCAGAACAGTTTGTGCTTCTAAACAGAGAGCCAAAGAGAGGTCAGCATGGAGTGAACGTTCATGAAATTCATCGAAAATAACCAGAGCAAACTCTTCAAGGCTTGGGTCAGCTTGTAGTTTACGGGTAAGAATTCCCTCTGTAACAATGAGAATTTTTGTCTCTTTACTCTGTACAGATTCCATTTTGATTTGGTATCCAACTCTTTGACCTACCTTTTCACCAAGTAGTTCAGCCATACGAGAAGCAGAAGAACGAACAGCTAAACGACGAGGTTCAAGCATGATAATTTTTTTGCCATCTAGCCAAGGTTCATCTAAAAGTGCTAAAGGTAGAGCCGTGGTTTTTCCTGCTCCTGGTGGGGCTTGAAGAACAAGCTTTGTGTGAGTAAGTAGAAGCTCTTTTACTTCTGGAATGACTTGAGTAATTGGGAGGTTTTGCATGGGTGGGATTATAGTGTAAAAGTGCTGTTATTTTAGAAATATAGTTTAAATCTAAGTTTACTTTATTATAATAAACTTAAGTAATTAATATAATTATAAATATTAAAATTGGAATAATTTTACATGAAAAAATATATAAAAAATATAATAACAAAGAAAACAATAGATATTCCAGAACCAATTAACAATGAGAAAATCTTTGATGGTGGGATAATGATTACTGAAACAGATACTCGAGGTATTATTACTTACACAAATCAAAGGTTTAGAGAGATTACAGGCTATACAAAAGAGGAGTTAATTGGCTCTCCTCATAGTATTATTCGTCATCCAGATATGCCTAAAGTTGCATTTAAAAAGATGTGGGAGACCATTAAAAGTGGTGAATATTGGAATGGACATGTTAAAAATATGTGTAAAGATGGTAGTTACTACACCGTTGAAGTTTGGAGTAAAGCACGTTTTGATGAGAACAATAATATTATAGGTTATATAGCAGGAAGAATGGTTCCTAGTAAACTGGATTTGGATGAGTCATTGGCTCTTTATAAAAAATTGTTAGAAGAAGAACAAGATAGAGAAATTTTGGCTTAATTATCATTAAATTTATTTGGAACTAAGAAGCTTTATGGTTTTATTAGTTCAGATAAAAAAGGTATATAATGATTATTAAAAAGAATGAAGCAAAAAATATTACCGAACTCATAGCTGAGCTTTTCAAGATACATGGTTTTAAAACAGAAGAGCATGATGGGTGGATTATTCCTGAGGGGAGTGACTATGCTATGAAAGGTTACTGGTACCCTGAGGCTACAGAACAAGTTGGGCAGTTGACTGTTGAACTTTTTGTAAATTCTGAGCTTATAATGGTGGAGAGTTTTGCCGGAATGGGTGAGGGAGAGCATGACCGACTAAAGAGTGCCTTTTCTAGTTTTATGCACCACTCATTTCATGTGTTTCTTTTTGCCATTTGGGGTGTTGAGTCTAAAGAGGTTCAAAAAGAGAATTGGAGTGTTGATTCAGACTCTTATGTAGCATATATTGGACATCAAGGTATTATGAACTACGACAAAGAGAATCTTTTGGAGGTTCCAAGCTCCTACTCTTCTAAAGTTAAAGCGTTAATCTCTTCTGAAAATTTGGAGAATGAATTTCATTGGTTTACACTTTTTTATGCAAATTTGAATGGGCTTGATACGCATGCTGAGATTTTGAAAGACAATATAAAGTGGAATGCAGGTGAGAAGTCTTTAAAATCTTTGGATTGGAAACGAAGTAATCACTACTACTCAGCACGTCAGTTTATAGTTTTAAAAAAAGCATAAACCCTGCAAATAGAATGGGCTGATGTGCAAGGTAGATAAGTAAAGAGTGTTTTCCCATAATTTTTAAGAGTCTGTTGAGTGAGTTTTTACTATTTAAAAATTTTAAAGAAAATAACTTCTCTTGCCAATTATGTTGTACAATAAAAATACCTAGTAGAACAATAGCAAACCAAGGAAAGATTGGTACTAAATCTTCAGTATATCTTGGTAAGTGTAGAAGAGGTTGAAGTAATGAGAAAAGATTGTGCATATGGAAAATCTTAGTAAAATAACCCAGAAAAATTAAAATAGATGTAAAGAGAGTTATTTTCGGATAGGGTAAAAAAAATAGTGCTAAAAGTGATGCTATGAAAATAAAATGTAAAATTCCAAAATAGACCCATGAGTGTGGAAACTGAGTGTAAGTAGCAATGGTTACAAGAGTAGAGGCAATGCCCAGTTGAAGCATACGTTTTTTGACATTTGTCCATTTAATATCATGTTTATGTACTAGAGCTAAACTAATTCCGACACCAAGAAGAAACATAGTCATAATTGTATAACGAAAAGTTAAAAAGCTTATAGTATGGTTCATATCTACAGATATTATTTTAAAAAGATTTAAATCATAAGTGAAGTGGTAACTTATCATGAGCAGTATTGCCCAACCTCTAAATGTATCTAAACCAGCTATTCTTTTTTTGTTCATAATTTTATTCCTATATGTCTAATATTATAACATAGGGTGACTTTGTTATTAAAAAATAATCATAATTATTATTTCTTAATTTAAATTTAGATATTCTTTATGATAATATTTTATCAGTATATTGTTCATTGAAGGGAAAACGATGAGAGGGAAAACAATATTTAATTTAAATAAAATTATTTATGCATTAGGTATTACACTTGCTATTGAACTTGGTATTTTTTTAACCGTTTTAATTTTTGATAGAGTTATTGATGGTTATGTTGTCTCTAAACCATTTTCAGAAATTTTTAAAATTCATGAAGAGGAAGTAGAGTTTATAGAAGAGAAGAGGGTTAAAACAGTTGAAGATAGTTTAGTTAAGGTTACGCCAGAGAGTGTTGAAGATATTATCTCTATTGATAATGAGTTAGTAAAGCCTATAGTCTACACAAAAGGTATTAAACTTTCAACATTGAGTATAGATGAGAAAAAGAAGAAATTTATTGATATGTTGATACCTTCTATTTTAATTGCTAAACATAGAATCTCTAAAGATAGAGATAGAGTAGCTCTGTTGTTAAAAAAAGAGAAGCTTTTAAAAGAGGATTCTCTTTGGTTAAAAAAGAAAAAATATATTTTCAAAGCGACTACTTATGATGATTTATATGAAAGAATGGCTTTGCATCCGACAAGTATAGTTATTGCTCAAGCCATTGTTGAGAGTGGTTGGGGAACTTCTCGTTTTTTTGAAGAGGCAAATAATCTCTTTGGAGTTTGGTCTTTTAATGAACATGAAGATAGAATTGAAGCTTCACAAAAAAGAGGAAAAAAGAGTATTTACTTAAAAAAGTATGCTTCTCTTGAAGAGTCTATTTTTGATTATTTTTTAATAATCTCTACGAATTTAGCATATGAAGAGTTTAGAGAAAAACGTTTAGAGAGTAAAGAGAGCTTTGAGTTAATTAAATATTTAGATAAATATTCAGAATTAGGTGAAGAGTATGTTGAAAATTTGAGAAATACAATTGAAAAAAATAATCTTATAATTTATGACTCTTATCATTTAGATATTTAATAGGGTATAATCACAAAAAATAAAGAGTTAAAATGTCACTAGCCACACTTGGTCTCTCTTCTGAAATTCTCAATGCCTTAAAAGATAAGGGATATGAGTCTGCAACACCTATTCAAAAAGCACTTATTCCTGTAATGTTACAAGGTCATGATATTATGGCTGGAGCTCAAACGGGTACAGGAAAAACAGCTGGTTTCTCTTTACCAATTTTGCAAGAACTTTCTCGCGATTTTCAAGAAGATAGACACTACTTGAAAGCAATTGTTATTGTACCTACTAGAGAACTTGCTAGGCAAGTACATGAGAGTATAGAAGCCTATGGTAAGTATCTGCCTTTGAAGTCTGTAGTACTATACGGTGGCTCAAATATGACAGCTCAAACCAATAGATTAAAGTCAGGTGTAGATATTATTGTCTCAACTTCAGGACGACTTCTAGAACATATTGGACAGAAAAATATAAATTTGGATGCTGTACGTTACTTGGTACTTGATGAAGCAGATACTATTTTAGATATGGGTTTTGTACATGAAGTGATGCAGATCATTACTCAGTTACCAAAAAGAAGACAAAATGTTTTAATCTCAGCAACTCTCTCTGGTTCGGTTAAGCGTCTGGCTGAAAAAATATTACAAAAACCTAAACTAATTGAAGTCGATAGCATGGGTACCTCTGCGCAAAATGTAAAGCTTCTTATTCATCCTGTGGTAAAAGAGCGAAAAAATGAGTTACTCTCTTTTGTAATTGGTTCAAAAAACTATAGACAAGTTTTGGTATTTGTACGTAAAAAACAAGAGGCCGATGAGGTTGCAAAAGAGTTGAACCTTAGTGGTTTAAAGACATCGGTTATTCATGGAGATAAAAGCTCAGGTGTACGAAAACGAGCTTTAGAAGCATTTAAAGAGGGAAAAGTAAGAGTATTAGTGGCAACTGACATTGCAGCACGTGGTTTAGACATTCCTAACTTGAAAGTAGTGATTAACTATGATATTCCTCATGTAACAGGTGATTTTCTTCATAGAATTGGACGAACAGGTAGAGCAGGGAGAAGTGGTTTAGCCATAACTTTGGTTTCTCCAAAAGAGGAAGTTGCATTAAAAGATGTAGAGCGTTTAATGGGAAAAGCAATTGAGAGAGAAGAGATTGAAGGGTATACTCCAAAAGTTGAAAAAGAGCAACGTGGTGCTAGAAAAACTGTTGATAAAAAAAAGAGAATTGATGGTGCATTTGGACGAAAAAATAATACAGATAAGAGACAAAAAAAACGTAAGACGACAAAGAGAGATGGGTTTAAAAAATTTGACTCAGATAAACCCAAAAAAGATAAAAGAAAAGAGAGAAGTAAACGATGTTAAGCCGTTTGTGCTTCTCTAATAGCCATTAAAAGTTTCTCTTCTGTAACTGGTTTCATTAAAAATGAATTTGCACCTAAGCTCAAAATTTCTTTGATTCTTAAATCATTTGAAGAGACAGCAATAATAGGTATTTTAGGTAGTTTTGTATCTTTTATATAATGTTTTAAAAACTCTGCACCATCCATTTTTGGCATTTCAACATCAAGCAAAATCAATTGAAGATCCAGATTTTCTTGGCACATTTCTAATGCTTCATGACCATCTACTGACTCAATAATATCAACTTGATATAATTCTTTTTTTAAAAGTGAAACTAATAGACGACGGTTAATATAATCATCATCTATTATTAGGACTTTAAAAATCATTTTTTTACCTTCTGTATTTTTTTATGAGTTGTGCTATCTTCTCACGTTTTATTACTCCAACATGAATCTCTTTAATAAGATGAGTGTTGTAGTATTCGTTACTTGGTTTATTGAGTGAAAGCATAATTACATTCATATCTGCATGTTGCATTTTTAAAATATCATGATTAAACTCTTCAATCTCTTTATCAATTAATAAAATATCATACTTTTCAAGTTGAATAAATCCTTCTAATTCATTTATTTCATGAACAATCTCTATTTCATAGTTTAAGTTTGAAATAACTTTTGATAAAATTTGAGCCTCTAATGGGTTCTTTTTTAAGATAAGAATCTTTTTCTCATTATCTCGTTTAGGTAATTTAAACTCTTTTTCAATACTTTTTTCTTCTTGAAGTTCTTCTATTTCATGTATCATCAATGGCTCTTCATCAAGGAGTACAAGACCATCTGATGTTTTATCTTTTGTAGATTCTTCTTCAACTAGAGTGATGGTTTTACTCTCTTCAATCTTTCTCTCCACTACTTGATCTTCTATTTTTGGTGTTAAAAATTTTTTTAATATATAGAGAAGTTCATTAGTCTCAATAGGTTTTGGAATATACTCATCTAATCCTTCCGAGATAAATCGTTCACGGTCACCATTTAATGCATTGGCTGTTAAGGCAATAATTGGAATGTGATGTAACTCCTCTTCTACCTCATAGTTAATAATCTCATGAGTTGCTTCGACTCCATCCATAACTGGCATCTGAATATCCATGAAAATTAAGTCATAGTTTTCACTTTTCCTTTTCTCAAAAGCTTCAAGTCCATTATTTGCTAACTCTACGGTTACTCCATATCGAAGAAGTACTTGTTTAATTAACTTTTGGTTAATAAAGTTGTCTTCTGCAACAAGAATATTTCCATTAAATTGAATATTTTTAAATGGTGACGCTTTTGATGCATCTAAAGGCTCTTCTTCTTCAATATCATTAGTAGCATTTAACCCTTGAATAATCTTAGTTGGAGTAATAGGTTTATAGAGTATTTTTGCTACATTAATGCCTAAATTTTCAAGTCTATCTCTATTTGAAAAGCTTGAAAGTAAAATGACTTTGTGAGAATTTATCTTATAAATAGTATTGAGTAATTTCTCATCACAATTATCAACATCAATCCATATACTACTTAACTCTTTATTTTCATTACATTTCTTTAAGTCAGCAGGTGTACTAAAATGATTTGTTTCTATGTTATAGTATTTTAAATATTCTGAAAGATAAATATCTTGTTGAACTGGTAATTTATAATCAAATTTACAAATTTGAATATCTTCAAAATCTTGAATCATTGCAATTTCTGTATCTTCTAATACCTCTTCAAAATTGATATTAAAGTAGAAACGAGTACCCTTCTCTTTTTGACTCTCTAGTTTTAATTCTGAACCCATAAGTTCTAGGAATTTTGTAGAGATAGTTAGTCCCAGTCCAGTTCCACCATATTTTCTAGTAATAGAGACATCGGCTTGTGTAAAGGCAGCAAATACATTTAGTTGTTGCTCTTTAGTCATTCCTACACCATTATCTTCAATTGAAAAGGCTATCTCTGTTTGATTTTCTACTGTTGATAACTTTTTAATCTCTACTTTAATTTTCCCACCTAAGTCAGTAAATTTAATAGCATTGCTAAGAAGATTAATTAGTACCTCTTTAATTTTTACAGAGTCACCAAGAAGTTTTTTATTAATACTTGGATCTAAATAAAAATCAAGTTCAATATTTTTTTCTGAAGCTTTAATTCCATAGGTCTCTACGGCATTTTCAAATTCAATAATTGGATCGAAAATAATAATATCAAGTTCTGTTTTATTGCTTTCTATTTTTGAAAGATCCAAGATATTATTAATAATACTTAAAAGGTTCTCTGAACTTTTTTCAACAATATTAATAAACTCTTTTTGTTCATCATCTAAATTAGTACTTTTAAGTAGCTCTGTAAATCCAACGATTCCGTTAAGAGGAGTACGGATTTCATGTGACATATTGGCTAAAAATAGAGATTTTGAAGCATTGGCTTCTAATGCTTCAACTTTATCAGATTTTGCATTTTCAATTAGAGTCTCAATAAGTTTATAGGCATTTTGCATACCTTTTTTTGTATTTAAATTAATATTTTGATAAATACTCATACCAGCATCATCATACAAATCATCAGCATCTAAAATAGAGTTTGTCAGTATGTCTTCAAGATTTTTTGTGTTCTTTTTGAGTTCATGTCCAGCTAAAAAACCAACCAAACCTAAAATAAGAGCTAGACAAATAGTTACAATAGATCCATAGAGAAGAATTGTTGAGTCAATCTGAAAATTTATTTTATTTAGCGAAGTTAAAATACCATATGTCGCTATTAAAGATAGAAGTAAAAGTGGTATGATACTAACCAGTTTAATTTTATTATTAAGTTGCACTTTTAATTTCCTTTATGCTCTTTTTAATTGTTTCATGTAGTCTTCTAGTGAAAGAAAATGACCCCAGTATTTTATAAATAATCCCTCTAGCTTATCATGCTCAGTACAAAATTGAATCTCTTCAAGAATGTCAGAAAGTTCATTAATTCGTAAGTTGCTTGCAGCACCTTTTAGTTTATGTCCTAATTCATGAATATTATCCATGTCTTTTTGATAATATGAGGCTAAAAGGTGATCTTTATCATGTCTTGCTTGTTCAATAAAATCATCAACAAACTCTTCTATAAGTACAACAGGTAAGTTTAACTCATCAGCAGCTGTTTGTGGGCTATATGATATAGGTAGTGCAGAAATATTTTCTAATACAATCTCTTTTACATCTGAATTTGATTGAATTTTTTTCTCTACATTGGTAACTTTTTTGGGAGCAGGAGTCTCTACTTTTATCTCTTCTTCCAATGTATTTGGTAGAAAATCTTCAAATAATTCCTCTTTTCCTAAACTTTCTTCAATTGATTCTTCTTTATCAACATTTTTAAGTAAATCTGAAAAACGTGCATTTAAGATTTCTTCTTTTTTATTATTTTCAGGAGTATCTGTTTCAAAAATATCATCTGGTTCATCTTCTTCATAATCTTCAGGTTTCTCAAGTGTTAAGAGTGCTAATTTTGTATAATATTGATCAATCAGTGGCATTCTTTCACGATGAGAGAGTTTTTGAATTTTTAGAAGCAAAATATTAATATGAGGTATCTTAAGTGTTAAGGCAAGATTAGATAGGTTTTTTACAACTTTATCATTACCTTCTAAAAGACGTTTTTCATCTATAATAGATTGATCAATAAAACTATCAAGATATAGTTTATAATCATTGACACTAAGTCCAATCTCTTCTGAAATTTTATTTACATCAAGATAAATTGCTTTGTAGTTTGTTTTTAAACCAGTTGGTACAGCTTTTACTTGAGTCTTTTCTATTTTAATATCTTTTAATTCTACTAAATAAAATTCACCATTTGTGCCATACATTTCATGGTGTAAAAAATTTGAATTGATATTTTGATATGATTGGTTAATAATTATTCTTTTATCTTTAAAAATAATTTTTTGCACAAGATTAGATTGTGCTAGTTCTTTAAATGAATGAAATCCTAAAAGTTCTATAAACTCTTCATCTGCTAAGATAAGTTCTCTATCATCATTGTATCCGTAATACATTTTTGCCTCACTATTATATATTATATTGAGCGTATCGCTCAGTTTCTTCTTCGATATTTAATTTAGAAGTTGGTTTATGAACAATAATAAAACCAGACATCTTTAAATCATTATCATATTTTACTGTACAGTGAATATCTGACCAAAAATACATGCCATCTCGACGCATATTTTTTAAGACAGAGAACCACTGTTTTAACCGTTTTTTTGTTGACCAAAGGTTATTATATAGACTGTCTGGAACATCTGGATGTTTAAAAATTGAATGATTTTTTCCAATAAGTTCTTCTCTTCTAAACCCTGTAACTTCACAGAAATTTTGATTGGCATAGGTGATAATACCGTTTAAATCGATTTCATATATTAAATTTTTAGTAAATGAATATTCAACATCTAATGCTATAGGACGATGCACATAATTCCTTTGTTTATATTATAGTCGTGAACTAATAAATAACTTTATTATAAAAAGACTAAGAATAAAATTAAAATATTCTTATTCATAATAATTAAATTAGAATGATAAGTTATTGATTACAGTATATAATATACGATGTTCTGTTATATCTATAATTATTATTATTTAACAGTATCTGTTTTTAAAATTTTAGCAATTTTTTCAGAAGATGCGACTGAAATCTCTTTATAGGAGGCATTTTGAATGGCTTTAAATGTTCCAAAATAATTTAACAATTTTTTAATCGTAGCTGGACCAATACCTTTTTTTTCTAAAAGAGAATTTTGTGTGTCTACTTTTCTTTTTTTATTTTGATGATAGGTAATGGCAAAACGGTGTGCTTCATCACGTTGTCTTTGAACCCATTGGAGACGTTTGTCAGTTGTTTTGAGTTCAAAAACAGAGTGTTCTGTATAGATAAGATCTTTTGCAGCACCTTTTGCTCGATGTGCTTTTGCATCAAGTTTCTCTTTAGCAATAGCAATGACCTCTAGCGTTATTTTAGCTTCTTCGAGTAGAGTTACTGCAAGTCTTCTTAGTGTCTCTCCACCATCCAAAATCCACAAGTCAGGTGGTGAGTTTTTCTTAAAACTCTCAATACGTCGTGAAAGCATCTCTTTCATTTGACCATACTCATCTTTAGCTTCTAATTCATAACGTCGGTAGTCATTTTTAAACCATTTCCCTTCACTCCAAACAACCATCGCACCAACCGTTGCAACACCCATCATATGTGAGTTGTCAAAACATTCGATTCTATACGGTGTTTTAGAGAGTTCAAAGAGTTCAGCAATTTTTGGTTCTATCTCTTCCTCTTTACTTCTGTCTCGTTTTAAATTTTCATTAGCATTACTTAATGCGAGTTCGATGAGTCTTTTTTTTGAGCCTTTTTGTGGGTGAAGAATTTCAATTTTTTTAGAGAAGCGTTTAGATAGAAGAGAGGCTATCTCCTCTTGGTCTTCAAAAGTATGTGCCACTAAAATATGCTTTGAAATTTGAGGCATATCAACAGAGTAAAATTCTAAAAGAGCTTGTTTATAGGCTTCATTTTCATCATAAATCTCTTTTGCTCTAAAAGGTGAGACAGAAGAGGATATGACTTTTCCTTCACGCATAAAGAGTTTAACAATGACTCCTTTAGTTTCACCATTAACAATGGCAAAAATGTCTAACTCTTCATTCTTTGCTAAATCAATGTTTGAACTAATAGTTAAAGCTTCAATGGTCTTCATATTGTCACGTATGGTAGCAGCCTCTTCATAACGCTCATTCATGGCAAACTCTACCATTTTGTTATTAAGTTGCTCTATGAGTATGCTACGTTTTGCAATGGCTTGTTTTACATTGTCAATTATTTTTTTGTACTCTTGAGTTGTGACTTTACCTTCACACGGAGCTAAGCATTTCTTTATTTGATGAAAGAGACAAGCTTTCCCCTCACGAAGGCAAGATTTTTTTTGGACTAAAGGAAAGAGTTCATAGAGAGTATCAAGCAAAACTTTTCCCCCATTAGGAAAAGGTCCATAGTAAGAGATATTTTTTCCTTTAACCACTTTACGCGTAATTTCAAAACGAGGAAAATCTTGTGATTCATCAATGTAAATGTAGGGATAGGTCTTGTCGTCACGGAGTAAAATATTATATTTTGGATTGAGTTGTTTAATAAGAGAATTTTCCAATATCAACGCATCAGCCTCAGTATCCACTACAATATAGTCCAGTTTCACAGCCTGTTTCAACATTCGTAAGATGCGTAAACCCTGTTTTGGATTAGGATGCAATTCAGGAGTAAAACGCCAATAGGACTTAACACGATTTTTTAGATTTTTTGCTTTACCTACATATAGCAGTTTATTGTTCTCATCAAAATATTGGTAGACACCAGCTTGGGAAGGTAGGTTTTGGATGGTTGTTATCATTGGTAATTATATCTTGATTTTTATGAAATATTTAAAATTGTACCAAACTTCTAATTTTTAAAGTTTTTTGGTACAAATTTTTTACTTTAAGTCATTTTGCCCTTCAATCGACCTTCGAACAGCCTCAAAAGCTTTAATAAGCTCTTTATCTTCACTCTCAATAGTAAAGTCACCCAGTGCCATCTCTTGGTAGTGGGGTTCTGTACTCTCAATTTTTTTCTCTTTTATGATGCTCATATGTTTAGAGTTAAACAGAACAACTTTTTTTGCTTTTAGTTGCTGGCACTTTTCATCTTGTTTTGCTAAAATACTTAGTAAATTTAAGAGTAACTCTCTGTTCATGTTAAGTTCCATTTTAAATCCTGGATGAGAGAGTGCTATAAAAAGGGTCTCCTCTCTTACATAAACAAAAGCAATGGCTTTTTGAAAACGTGGGTTTAAAATGGAGATAAATTTTGCATAGCAGTAGTGACTCTTAAGCAGTTTAAATTGAGGAAGAGATTGAATATGAGAAAGAATAGTATTGGCTTGTTTCATAAGATAATTATAGCATCACTTTGCTGTATGCTTTTGGTAGGGTGTGGGTATAAGGCAAAGCCTTATTGGGTTGAGGATAAACCTCAACAAAGCTTAAAAGAGAGATAGTTAAACTCTTTTTTAATTTTCTTCAATAGTTGCTTCAATAACCTCAGGTTTTTTTTGTGTAATATTATTGGTTGGTTCACTATACATTGCCATACTACCAATAACACGACCACCTTCATCTGTTTTAATATTTTTAACAGATATTTCTCCATTTACTAATCCATTTGAACCAACTTCAAGAAGTTCAGATGCAGTAAGTTTACCTTCAATGGTACCATTTACAGTAATACGTTTACTTGTTAATGAAGTAGTTTGAATTTTTCCTGTAGGAGTAACATTAATTGAAGTTTCAGCTAAAGTTTCCCCTAAAATCTCACCACTTAATATAACTGTATTTGCATGAATTTTATTGGTTACATATCCTGTTTGCATAATATTTAAGTCGTTACAAGTAATGCTACCTTCAACACGACCTGAATTAGTTATTTTTTGAGCAATAATTGAGCCTTTAACTGAACCATTTTTTCCAATAGTTACATTATTCACTTCAATATTACCGATAAGTGTACCCTCTATTTTTACACTATCTGTTCCTGTAATATTACCTTCAATTGTAATATTTTTTGAAATTTCAGTTGCAGCAGATATTGATGATGTGCTTGTGTTATTGTTTGATTTTGTAGTCGTTGTTACGTCTGGGGTATTTTTTGTCTCTTTCCCTTTTGAAAAAAATGCCATTTCCGTTCTCCATTTTATTAGTTTATGGGCAATAGTAACAAAATGATGCTTATATATTTAATGTATTTATTGATTAATACATTAGATTAAAGAAATAGTTTTGTTCTTGAAGTTGATTTCATATATATAGGTTAAATTATGTTGAACTTATGGAGAATTAATAAAAATTAATTATAATTTACTTATGAAAAAATATGATGTATTAATAATTGGAGCAGGAATAGCAGGTCTTTATGCTGCGATGAATATTCCTAAAGAAAAAAAGGTTTTAGTTATCTGTAAAGATATTCCATGGGAGTGTAATACTTTTTATGCACAAGGGGGTATGGTAACAGCACTTAATGAGGCTGATATTCCTTTACATGTTAATGATACTATGATTGCAGGGGCATATCACAATGATAAAGAAGCTGTAGAGATTTTGAGTCGTACTTCTCTTGAGACGACAAAAGATATTATTGAGAGAGGCATGGAGTTTGATGTAGATGAAAATGGAGAGATACTCTACACAAAAGAAGCTGCTCACTCGACAGAGAGAATTGTTCATGCAGGTGGTGATGCAACTGGTCGATATATGCACTACTTTATGATGGTACAAAACAAGCATCAACTTCAAAGAAATACTTTGGTTTATGATTTACTTATTGAAAATGGGCGTTGTTTTGGAGTTAACGCTTTAGTTAACTATAAGCATGAAACGATTATTGCTGATGATGTCATTATTGCTTCTGGTGGAGTAGGGGCTCTTTATGAATACAATACAAATTCAAGAACGGTCTCTGCTGATATTCATGGAATTTGTGTTGAAAAAGGAATAGAACTCTGTGATATGGAGATGATGCAGTTTCACCCAACTGTTTTTGTAAAAACTCCATTTGCTAGAAAACTTCTTTTAACTGAAGCTCTAAGAGGAGAAGGGGCTCATGTCGTAGCAGAAGATGGAAGACGTTTTCTTTTTGATTATGATGAGCGTGGAGAGTTAGCCTCTCGAGATATTGTAAGTCGTGCTATTTTTGATCATAAGCGTAAAACAGGTGAAGAGGTTTATTTAGATTTTTCCATGTTTGAAGAGGAGTGGTTTGCTAAACGTTTTCCTAATATTACAAGAACTTTTGATGCTTTAGGTTACAAGTTTCCAAAAGATAGAGTACCAATATCTCCAGCATTTCACTACGCTGTAGGTGGAATAAAATCAGATACTTATGGTTGTGTAGAGGGAATTGAAGGGCTTTATGTTATTGGTGAAGCTGCATCAACTGGGGTGCATGGAGCTAACCGTTTGGCTTCAAATTCACTACTTGAGGGGGCAGTCTTTGCAAAACGTGCTGTTGACCATCTTTTATCAAAAGAGAAAGTAGAAATAACCATTCCAAGTTTTGACAAAGAGTACAAAAATATTGTTCATCATGGAAATGATATTGTTTATAAAAAACGTTTAAGAAAAATAATGTGGGATGACATGGGTGTCATTCGTACTAAAAAAGGTCTCTTAGAAGCTAAAAATGCCATTTACGATATGAAAAATAGAGATATAGGTCGTCTACTAGAACTTAGACTCAATACAGCCTCAGCTATTGTTGATGCTGCATTGAAACGTAAAGAGAGTTTGGGAACACATTATATTGAAAACTAATAAATAGAAATAAATTCTAAATTTTTGGTGTTACTAAATTGCTCGGTTTTACTCTTTTTATAGGCTCCACTATGATAGTTGTTAAAATTATATTTTTTTAACTATAATTAGAACAAATTAAAATCATTCAGACCATTTAAGGTTTGTAATTATGGAGCGTATATATGCACGATCAACTACACTTAAGTACAACATGGGTGGGAATTCTTTCACTCATTGTTTTTGTTGTCGGTTACTATTTTATTGCAACTGAAGACAAATATCATGTAAATAAAGCCAAACCAGCACTTTTTGCAGGTACAGGTATTTTTATGCTTATTGGACTTTATATCGCCACTACTGGTGATAAGGCTATGGGTGACCATTTACACCATGAAATCAATCATCTTATTGTAGAGATTTCAGGAATTTTCTTTTTCTTATTTGTTGCAATGACTTATATTGAAGCGATGATTGACCGTGGTGTTTTTTCAGCCCTTCGATTTAATCTTGTCTCAAAAGGGTATGACTATAAAAAACTTTTTTGGGTTACAGGATTTTTAGCATTCTTTATCTCACCAGTAGCTGATAATCTTACTACAGCTCTTATACTCTCAACAGTACTTATTACTATTGATAAAGATAAAAAAGAGTTCTTGGTTCCAAGTGCTATCAATATTGTTGTTGCTGCTAACGCAGGAGGAGCATGGTCACCATTTGGTGATATTACAACACTTATGGTATGGGTAGATGGAAGAGCTGATTTTGCAGAGTTTCTTTTCCTTTTCCCTGCTGCATTTACAGGATGGATGGTAACAGCATTTTTACTTTCTCGTTTTGTACCAAAAGGAACACCTCCATTTAGTGCAGATGAGAAAAAAGCAGAGATTTTAGAAGGTGGTCAACAGATTATTGGTCTTTTTGCATTAACTATTGTTTTGGCTGTTCTTTCACATCAACTTCTACATCTTCCAGCAATGTGGGGTATGATGTTTGGTTTAGCTATTTTAAAACTTTATGTTTACTTTCTTAATAAGAAAAATAGACATAATGATGATGAGACTGATAGTGAAAAGATTAATGCGTTCTCGTGGATAGCAAAAATTGAGAATGATACACTTCTTTTCTTTTTTGGTATTTTAGCAGCCGTTGGTGGTCTTCACTTTTTAGGTTTCTTAGAGTATTTTACTGCACTGTATGATAGTTTCGGAGCTACTGCTGTAAACATTGGTGTTGGGTTCCTTTCAGCTGTAGTTGACAATGTTCCTGTAATGTCAGCTGTTTTAAAAGCAAATCCAAATATGGGTGCATCAGCTATGGAGATTCAAGAGCAGTGGATGCTTGTTACCATGACAGCAGGTGTGGGTGGATCACTTATCTCATTTGGTTCAGCAGCTGGTGTTGGTGTTATGGGTAAACTTCATGGTATCTACACCTTTGCTTCTCATATGAAACTGGCTTGGACAGTATTGGTTGGATATATTGTATCTGTATCAATTTGGTATATTCAGTTTAGTGTTTTACATATAGGTTAATCTCTACTGAGATTTTATTTTAAAACCCAATGGTATTTTCATTGGGTTGTCTTTAACTGACGTTAATATCTTTCTTTATATCTATTCTCTCATAATAAATACAGTATAATTCCAACAAATTATAACCTACAAAAATAAGGAATTATTTCATGAAACAAGTACCTATTTTAGTCCTCGACTTCGGTTCACAATATACACAATTAATTGCTAGAAAATTAAGAGAATCAGGGGTTTACTGTGAGGTAGTACCTTATAGAGAAAATATTGCAAACATTAAAGCTCGTAAACCACAAGGAATTATTTTATCTGGTGGACCTGCTTCTGTTTATGCTGAAGATGCTTATAAACCAAGTGAAGAGCTTTGGTCTTTGGGACTTCCTATTATGGGAATTTGTTATGGCATGCAGTTGATGACTCAACGTTATGGTGGAGAAGTTGTTGCAGCTGACCATCATGAGTATGGAAAAGCAAAATTGAGTATTACCGATGCTGCTATTTTTGCTGGAATGAATACAGATGAGATTGTTTGGATGTCTCATGGAGATAGAGCCGAGAAAATTCCTGATGGTTTTGAAGTCATTGGAACTTCTGAAAACTCTCCATATGCTGCTATTGCAAATGTAGAGCAGAAACTTTATGCATTTCAATTTCACCCAGAAGTTCACCACTCAGTAGAGGGAACAAAACTTCTTAAGAACTTTGCAAAACATATTTGTGGTTGCGATAGTACTTGGAATATGGGTGGATTTGCAAAAGAGAAAATTAATGCTATTAAAGCTCAAGTTGGAGATAAAAAAGTTCTTTGTGGTGTAAGTGGTGGAGTTGACTCTTCTGTTGTTGCTGCGATGCTGAACGAAGCACTTCCCAAAGAACAACTTATTTGTGTATTTGTTGATCAAGGTCTTCTTCGTAAAAATGAAGTTGAAGATGTTCAGAATATGTTTAGAATGTTAGATATTCCATTAATTACTATTGATGCTAAAGCAGAATTTATGAAAGCCTTAGAGGGTGTTTCTGATCCGGAAACAAAACGTAAAGCAATAGGTGAAAAGTTCATTGAAGTATTTGATATTGAAGCTAAAAAACATACTGATGTTGCATTCTTAGCACAAGGAACACTCTATACGGATGTGATAGAATCAGTTTCAGTAAAAGGACCGTCTAAGACTATTAAGTCTCATCATAATGTTGGTGGTCTCCCAGATTGGATGACTTTTGAACTTGTAGAGCCTCTAAGAGAGATTTTTAAAGATGAGGTTAGAAAGCTTGGTCTTGAGCTTGGTCTTCCAAAAGATATGATTGGTCGTCATCCGTTCCCTGGACCAGGTCTTGCTATTCGTACTATGGGTGCAGTAACTGAAGAGGGATTACATCTTATTCGTGAGTCTGATGCCATTATGCAAGAGGAGTTAAAAGCAACAGGTTATTATGACAAAGTATGGCAAGCATTTACAGTACTTTTAAACGTTCAATCTGTAGGAGTTATGGGGGATAATCGTACTTATGATAATACAGTTTGTATTAGAATGGTAGAGTCAGTAGATGGTATGACAGCTACTTTTGCTCATGTCCCTCATGATGTTCTTGAAGGAATGAGTAGACGTATTATTAATGAGATTGATGGGATTAATAGAGTAGTTTATGATATATCATCAAAGCCACCAGCAACAATAGAGTGGGAATAAAATTTCTCTATTTTACTTCATCTTTGAGGGAGTTTGTTCAGTCACATACTATATGTATGCTCCTTCTCAACAACCCTCAAATCTAAAGCAAACTAGAGAAATTTAGTTTGTTTGCACTTATTCTTTTTTCCTTCACTTTTTCATATTAAACTAATTATGCTAGAATTAATCTATTCAAAGGAGTGTTATTATGTTTAAAAAAATAATTTTAAGTTTAGGGTTATTAACCATTTTTGTTTTTTCAAAGAGTCCAGTAGAGGGTATTGTTTTGTCTAAGGCAGTCTTTGAAGAGAAAATTGTTGTGGATTCTTTAGGTCATCAAAGTCGAAAAATGGTACCTGTAAAAAAAGTAGATAAAGGTGCTGTTTTAGTTTATGTTAATCAACTTATTAATAAATCATCTGCAATAAAAAAAGAGGTAGTTGTAGATAATCCTATTCCTCAAGGAACAACCTATATTCGTGGAACATCAAGTTGTGAAGGTTTTTGTAAAATGTTGTACTCTATAGATGGTGGTCAAACATATAAAGAGAGTCAAGATTTATTTGTAATATATGGAGCGAAAAAGAGGCAAGCTATGGACTATGAATATACACATATTAAATTTATATTTTTGGAGATTCCACCTATGTCAAGAATTCGTATGGCATTTAAAGCAAAGCTAAAATAAAATCGTATAATTATGACACTATTGTTCATCAAGGTAATGAAATTATGAGTATATGAGACTATACTTAAGTTAAATCCAATATATTGAATATAAATTCAGGTTATATATAATGGAGAGACTTTTATGGAACATTTATTAATAGGGCTTATTGTTACAATTGCTATAGCCACTGTTGTGAATGTTTTTCTTAAGAAGTTAGACATTCCAACAGTCATAGGTTATATTTTTACTGGTTTAATTATTACACAAATTTTTGATTTAGGAGATCATTCCAAAGAAACTTTGGCACAATTAGCTGAATTTGGAATTGTTTTTCTTATGTTTACAATTGGGTTAGAGTTTTCTATTTCTCATATGAAAGCAATGAAGAGAGAGGTTTTTGTTTATGGAATGCTTCAAGTTCTTTTAACAGGGCTTTTCTTTACTTTTTTAAGCTACACATTTTTTGAAATTAATCTAAAGAGTTCTATTGTTATTGGTATGGCATTAACACTGTCTTCAACGGCTATTGTGCTTAAAATGCTTAATGAAAGAGGTGATATACACTCCTCTTATGGACGTGTTACCTTAGGAATCTTACTTTTTCAGGATTTAGCTGTAATTCCCATGCTACTTATGATCTCCATCTTTACATCAGAGGGGACAGATATTTCTGACTTACTTTTAAATACACTTATCTCAGCAATTATAGTATTTGTAATTCTATTTGCAGTAGGTAAATATTTTATAGAACGTTTTTTTGATTGGGTTATTGGTTCAAATTCAGAAGAGATATTTTTAGCATCAGTTATTTTAACTGTAGTTGCTGCCTCTGTTTTAGCTGAATATTTTGGTTTTTCATACTCTTTAGGGGCTTTTATTGCAGGTATGACTATTGCTGAGACAAAGTTTAGATACCGAATAGAAGCAGATTTAGTACCTTTTAGGGATATTTTATTGGGTATATTCTTTGTTACTATTGGAATGCAGATAGATTTACATATTGTTGTTGATTTTGGTGGGACTATTTTGGCATTTCTTGTAGGAATTATGCTTACTAAAGCATTTGTTCTCTATTTTTCTATGAGATTTTTTATGCAGGGACGTTCTGCTATTAAGAGTGCATTGGCACTCATGCAAGTAGGAGAGTTTGCCTTAGCCATTTTTGCATTGGCTAGTGTTAATGGACTTATATCCATGCAAATAAATCAAATTATGATTGTGACCATTGTCCTCTCAATGATTTTGACACCATTTATTTTGAAAAATATTAAGTTCTTTGCAGATTTACTCTTTGTAGAACCTACTGAACTTCGGGAGAGGGCTTTAGTCTCTACTGGATATAAAGATCATATTATTATTTGTGGATATGGACCAGTTGGTAAAAAGTTGGTAAAACGATTTAGAGAAGGTAATGTACTTTATGTTATTTTAGAGCATGATGTGAAACTTGTAGATGATGCCATAGCAAAAGGTGAAGAGAATATTTTTTTAGCAAATGCTGCTCAAAAGTCTGTATTAGAACATTTTGATATAAAGAGTTCTTTAGCTATTTTTGCAGCTGTTAATAATGCACATCAATTACGCCTTATATGTGAAAATATTGATTCGTTTGGAGATAATATTAATTCCGTTGTTACGGTAAAAAATAACTCTCAAGAAGAGAGTATAGCAGATTTAAATATTACACATGTCATTAATAGAAGAGAGACCATTACTGATTTATTAGCCACTCAACTTTGTGCATTTAGAAAGATAAAGTAGTTTTAACTACTTTGTTTTTTATGAAATTTTATAAGCTCCTGAGAATTTTTTAGATTTTAAAAGTTTTTCTGCTTCCCAGTGAGTACATTTAACAATAACTTTATAGGTTGTTCTTTTCTCTGATTTAATATATTTTTTAACAATAACTGTATTGTTTAAATGATATTTCTTTTTAAAGTTATAAGCAAGTTTTTGATTATAAAATGAAGCAATTTGTACTTTTTCATCTCTTGTAAGTTTTGAGCTTTTAGCACTTTTAATAACCTCAATTTTAATTTTTTCAACTCCTTTCTTATCCATACCTAAATGTTTAGCAGCTGCGTAAGAGAGGTCAATATCTCGTGTATGGTAAAAAGGTCCTCTGTCATTAATACGTACTTGTATAGATTTTTTATTTGTAAGATTTGTAACTTTAACAATAGTATTCATAGCATATGTTCTATGTGCAGCAGTCATTTTATACATGTTGTAACGTTCTCCGTTAGCTGTTAGTCTGCCATGAAAAGGTTTTCCGTACCATGAAGCTTTTCCATATTTGACTAAACCTTTGTTAACATAATGAGGGTAGTAGTGAATACCTCTGTCAACATAATCTTTAATATTTATATCTTTAATATTACTTGAAGATGCATTTAACTGTGTTAAAGTAATTAATCCTAATAGTTGTAGTTTTATTGTGTTTTTGATGTTCATAAAATTATTTTCCTGATAATTAGTATGTAATAATTATATAAATAAAAACTGTTAAATACGATAAAATAGAGCTTTAGAGAGATATTTTTTTAATTTTGCTAACCAGCTTAAACTATTAGTCACATAGACTAAAGAAGTTTGTTTAAAAAAACTAAATGTCTTGAAAAATTAAACAAAATTGACTATAATTCTAAAAAATATTTTTAATATAAAGGAACAAACAAAGATGGCAAAACATCAGTTTCAAACAGAGATAGGTCAACTCTTAAAATTAATGACACATTCACTCTATTCAAATAAAGAGATTTTCATTAGAGAATTGGTTTCAAATGGTAGTGATGCAATTGATAAATTTAACTATATGCAACTTACAGATGAGAAGTTCAAAGAAGAATCATGGTCAGGTAAAATCAATATTAATATTGATGATGATGACAACTCTTTAACTATTGCTGATAATGGTTTAGGAATGAATGAAGAAGATCTCATGAATAATTTAGGAACCATTGCTAAGTCAGGAACAAAGTCTTTTGTTGATAGTTTAACGGGTGATGCTAAAAAAGATTCAAATCTTATTGGTCAATTTGGTGTTGGTTTTTACTCTGTGTTTATGGTTTCAGAGCAAGTAGAGGTTATTACCAAAAAAGCTGGTGAAGAGCAAGCTTATAAGTTTTCAACTGATGGTTCTGGTGAATTTGAAATTACACCTGTAACAAAAGAAGAGCATGGAACAGTTATCTATATTAAACTTAAAGAAGAAGAGAAAGAGTTCTTGTCTAAGTGGAGAGTAGAAGAGGTGGTTAAGAAGTACTCTAACCATATTGCTTACCCAATTATGATGCACTTCAAAGAAGATGAGACAACAGGTGAGGGTGACGATGCTGTTACTAAAAAAGTTAAAAAGACAGAACAAGCAAATGCTGCTACTGCTCTTTGGACGCTTTCAAAGTCTGAACTTAAAAAAGAGGACTATATAGAGTTCTATAAATCTATTTCTCATGGTGACGATGAGCCTTTAACATATTTACATAACAAAGTAGAGGGTGGGCAAGAGTTTACAACACTTTTTTACATTCCAAAAACAGCACCAATGGATTTGTACAGAGCAGATTATAAATCTAATGTAAAACTTTATGTAAAAAGAGTTTTTATTACAGATGATGACAAAGAGCTTCTACCAACTTATTTACGTTTTGTAAATGGAATTATTGACTCAGAAGATTTACCTCTTAACGTAAGTAGAGAGATTCTTCAAGAAAATAGAATCTTAGCAAATATTAAACAAAATGCAACTAAGAAAATTTTACAAGCTATTAAGAAGTTAAAAGGTGATGATGCTGAGTTATTCACAGAACAGTATAACAAAGTGATTAAAGAGGGAATCTTCCAAGATCATACTAACAAAGATTTACTTCTTGACATTGTACGTTATAAATCTTCTACAGAAGAGGGTATGGTTTCATTTGCTGATTATGTAAGTCGTGGTGACTCTGAAAAGAAAGAGATTTACTATATTGCAGGTGAAGATGAACGAGTACTTAGAAACTCTCCACTACTAGAAGCATACAAAAAAGCAAATATTGAAGTGCTTATTATGGCTGACAAAGAGATAGACGAAATTGTAGCACCTTCTATTGGTCAGTACAAAGAGTGGTCTCTTAAAGATATTACAACTATTGATGCTCCTGACTCTAAAACAGAGGAAGAAAAAGAGGTTATTAGCAAAGAGTTTAAGTCACTTACAGACAAGATTAAAGAGGTACTTGGAGAAGAGGTAAAAGAGGTTAAAACCACTAGTAGACTGACATCTAGTCCATCTTGTGTAGTTAAAGACAGCTCAGACCCAATGGCAGGCATGGCTCATATGTTCGCACAAATGGGACAACCTGTACCAGAGACACCACTCATCTTAGAAGTGAACCCTGAACATGCTATGATTCAGAAACTTGATAAGTTAGATAATGCTAATTTATTTGATGATATGGCGTGGATTTTACTTGACTCTGCAAGATTGTCAGAAGGTTTAGAGCCAAAAGATAAATCTGCATTTGCTCAACGTGTTGCTAATGTTGCAACACAAGCGTTATAGTATAAGCTTGACAAATCAATTTTAATTGATTTGTCAAATATAATTTAAATTATTTTTTAATGTTAAATTAAGTTTGTATTCACATAGTGAATAAAATGTGAACAAAGTTAGACAAACTTTAAGAAATTCTATTAAGCTCTATGATTTATTCACAGTGTGAATTTAAATAGTCACAAAAGTGTTAAATAGTATTTTTTAAATTTTTTCAAAAAGGAAATGAGATGAACAGACATATTAATAAAATTTCAAACTATGCAATGGTTGGTGGTATGGGTGCTATGGTATTAGCAACAATTAATGGTTGTGGTGATGGTGGAGATATAAATCATCAACAAGGTTATACTCCTCAACAGACACAACAAGCGAGCGTTGTTAAAGAGGGTGCTACTGTTACCATTGAAAAACAAGCAGATGGTTCTTACCAAATTTTAGATGAGGTTCCAAGTGTTAGAACACGTATTATTGTTGTTGAAGATGGAAAAGAGAGAATTCTTTCACAAGAGGAGATTGATAAGCTTGTAAAAGAGGAAGAGGCAAGAGTTGATGCTGGTACTTCAAATCTTACTAAAAATCCAGAAGAGGTAAAAGAGTCAGGTGGTATGGGTCTTGCTGGAACACTTATGGCTTCTATGGCAGCTGGTATGGTTGGTTCATTTCTTATGAATAAACTTATGAATAACCAAAACTATCAACAAAATAGACGAACAAGTTATAAGTCTCCACAAACTTACTCAAAATCGAAAAATAGTTTTAATAAGGCAAGAACAGCTAATAAAGCAGCAAAGAGTTCAAGCCCTAAAAAATCTGGTTTCTTCTCAAATAAAAAATCTAGTTCAACCCGTAGTTCTAGTTTTGGTGGTTAAGAAGTGAATTTACAACCCATAAAATTACCAGACAATGACTTTTTAGATAAAATTGGTTTCTATTGGCACACAGACCCGGATGATACACCTTATGTAGCTTCGGAGATTGTCGAAGTGAGCTCAGATGAAGCAGATGCTTACTATGAAGCTGCAAATGAGCTTTATGATATGTTTGCAGAGGCTGGTGACTATGTTATTGAAAATGAGCTTTTTCATGAAATAGGTATTCCATTTAACCTTATTGATGCTGTAAAAATGTCATGGGATAATGATGTTCATTGGCACCTTTATGGTCGTTTTGACTTTGCAGGTGGATTAGATGGTAAACCTATTAAACTCATTGAGTTTAATGCCGACACACCAACAGCACTTTTTGAAACCTCTATTTTACAGTGGGCTACACTCCAGCTAAATAACATGGAAGAGTCTCACCAGTTTAACAACCTTTACGAAGCAATAAAAGATAACTTTAAACGTCTTATCATCATGGATGAAGATGTTTCAGAGTTTGAAGAGCGTTACGAAGGTTGGAAAATTCTTTTCTCATCGGTTAAAGATAATGAAGAGGAAGAGAGTACTGTTAAACTTCTTCAAAACATAGCCAATGAAGCAGGATTCCAAACAGAGTTTGCCTACATTGATGAAGTTGAGTTCTCAGCAGAAGAGGGTGTCTTCTACAATGACGAAAACTATGAGTACTTCTTTAAACTCATTCCATGGGAAGACATTGCTATTGACGAGAGTGACTTAGCAATGTTGTTAACACAAATTATGCAGAACCAAAAAGCTATTATTTTGAATCCAGCATATACACTTATGTTCCAGTCAAAAGCATTCATGAAGATTTTATGGGACTTGTACCCAAATCATCCTTTGCTACTTGAAACCAGTTTTGACCCACTAGAGGGCATGGCACAAGTAGAAAAAAGAATTTTCGGACGAGAAGGTGCAAACACTGTCATTGTCGATGAAAACCAAAAAGTAATGGCAGAGACAGACGGAGAGTACGGAGAGTTTGGAGTTATCTACCAAGAGTACGTAGAACTACCAACCAACGACAAAGGAGAAAGTTACCAAGCAGGTGTATTTTACGCATTTGAAGGGTGTGGACTTGGCTTTAGAAAAGGTGGTCTCATTTTAGATAACTACTCTAAGTTTGTTGGACATCGTGTTGTGGTGGAGCAGGTTTAGTTTTTGTAATTTTTTATTAACACTCTGCTAACACTAGTTATTTTATACTTATATAAAATAATTTAGGAGTAGATAATGAAAATAGAAAAACAATTTTTAACTTTGTGTCTCATACTATTGTTTGTTGCTTGTGGAGGTGGCTCTACAAGTGAAGATGATGAGAAAAGCGATAAAGATCCAATAGCAACAAATTCATCTAAGTATATGTTAACTGCATGGAATGATTTAGGAATGCACTGTATGGATGGAAATGATTTTTCTGTTTTCTCCGTCCTACCACCTTATAATAATTTACATGCACAGCTTAAAGATAAAAGTGGAGGGCTGATTACTTCTGGTGTTACAGTAACTTATGAGGCAATTCAAGGAATGGATGGTCAGATTAATAGTTCAAGCAGTGATAAAACAAATTTTTGGAATTATAGTGAAAAGCTTTTTGGAGTAACTTTAGCACCAAATACAGGCTTAACTGGGTTTAAAACACCAAGTACTACTCCTCAACAAATGACTTTTAATCGTACACATCAATGGTGGGAAGCAGAGGGCTTACCTTTGACACCTTATAATGATGATGGTAGTAAAAATTACTATCCAATGGTAAAGGTAGTAGCTAAAGATAAGAGTGGAAAAATTTTAAGTTCAGTTAATACGGTTTTACCAGTAAGTGATGAAATGGATTGTAAACGTTGTCATACCTCTAACTCTGCACCAGCTGGAAAACCAACACATGGGTGGGTAAATAACGGAGACCCTGAAAAAGATTTTAAATTAAATATTTTACGTCTTCATGATGAACGTATGCCCAATGCAGTAGTTGATAATTTAACAGCACTTAAAGTAAAAGGGTATAACTATAATAGTGCAGGTCTTGAAGCAACAGTAGTCTCAGGAACACCAATTCTTTGTGCAGCTTGTCACTCAAGTAATGCCTTACCTGGAACAGGTATGGTTGGAGTTAAGCCATTTACACAAGCCATTCATTCTTATCACGCTAATGTGATAGACCCCAATACAAATTTAAGTTTGAATAGTAGTAAAAATAGAGGAGCATGTTACTCTTGCCATCCTGGTGCTGCAACAAAATGTTTACGTGGAGCCATGGGAGATGCAACAGATGGAGCTGGAAATAGCGTAATGCAGTGTCAAAGTTGTCATGGTAATATGGTTTCTGTAGGAAGTAGTAAACGAGAAGGGTGGTTAGATGAACCCAATTGTCAATCATGTCATCAAAATGGTCAACAGCATAGTTCTGCTATTGATCCCTTGACCAATACACTTAGAAATGCAGTAGATAAACGTTTTGCTACTAATCCAAATGTACCTGCACCAGGGTATAGTCTTTACAGATTTAGTACGGGACATGGAAAACTTCAATGTGAAGCATGTCATGGAGCAACGCATGCTATCTATCCTGCACATGAAGCAGATAATAATGTAAGTATTAGCATACAAGGACATGTAGGGACAGTTTCTGAATGTGTAGAGTGTCATACTAAGGTTCCAAATAAAGCTACAGGTGGTCCACATGGAATGCATCCTGTTGGGCAATTATGGGTTAAAGATCATGAAGACATTGCAGAGCATAATGCTGCTCAATGTAAAGTATGTCATGGTAGTAACTATAGAGGTTCACAACTTTCTAAAACATGGAAGGATAGAAGTTTTTCTACAGAATGGGGAAAAAAGAACTTTAAGAAAGGTCATAGAGTAAGTTGTTATGATTGTCATAATGGTCCTGATGGAGATGATTAGATTTATGGTAAAATAAAAAATGAAAAAGATTTTACTCCTTGAAGACGATGCCCTTCTTTCTGAGACACTTCAGCTCTTTTTAGAGCGTGAAGGTTATGATGTAGATGTGGCATTAAACCGTACAGAAGCAGAAGAGTTAAGTTATGAAAATAGTTATGATTTATATCTTTTTGATATTAATCTACCTGAGGGTAGTGGTTTAGAATTTTTAGAGTATCTTCGTCAAGCAGAGGATAAGACAGATACAATTTTTGTAACAGCATTAACTGATATGAAATCTATTGCAAAGGGATTTGAGTTAGGAGCAATAGACTATATTAAAAAACCTTTTCATCCACAAGAGTTACTTATACGGTTACGAGCAAAATTCAAAAGTTCTATTATTTCTTTAAAGCATATTGAATTTGATCCAGATGCAGGGCTTCTTCGTAAAAATGGAGTGGTCATTGATATTGGAAATGTTCAATATCGAATTTTTACAAAACTTTTATGTAATCAAGGCTCAGTTGTAAATAAAGTAGACCTTTATGAAGAGTTAGAGTATGCTTCTGATAATGCTTTACGTGTGGCTATTACTAAAATAAAACAGCGTTTGGATATAGAGATAAAAAATATTCGAGGAAAAGGGTATTTGATTGAAAAAATATGAAAAAGAGTCCCTATTTAAAAATTTTATGGTTTTTTTCCCCCTTTTAGAACTCCTGTTAGTTTTGCTTTTTTTTCAACTTTATCATAATGAAATACAAGATTATAAACAGAATATCTATAAAGATATGGAAGTTTGTAGTTATACTTTAACATGTAAACAGTATAAATTTGATTTTGCACCTAAAGCTACAACAAGCACAAATATACTGTATGAAGATAATGGGCTTTATAGTTATTTTCGTGTTCCAAAATCTAAAAAATTTCATATTAAACTCTCTTATCCATCTGATAAACTAGAAGAGGATACTAATAAAATTTTCTATACTCTATTAATAAAATTTATTCTAATGAGTTTTTTACTTTTTATCTTGGCACTATTTTTTACTTTTTATAGTCTAAAGCCAATTAGAGAGGCTCTACAGCTTAATGATGAGTTTATTAAAGATATTTTACATGATTTTAATACACCTATTACCTCTATGGTATTAAATATTGAGATGTTAGAACCTAAAGTAAAAAAAAATCCTTTTATTAAACGACTCTCTCAAGGTGTAGATAACATGATGTTATTACAAAATAATTTACGCTCTTTTCTTACCTTATCTGTTTCTAAAAGTTTAGAAGTAGATATAGCTTTATTAGTAAAAAGTCGTTTAGAGTATATTCAAAATATTTATCCAAATATTGAGTTTAATTATATTAAGAAGTCTAATTTGGTTAAGATATCTAGTAGTGATATGTTAATTCGTATTTTAGATAACCTTTTAAGTAATGCAGGAAAATATAATAAAGTAAAAGGTAAAGTGGATGTAATAGTAGAAAATAATTTAATAATAATTTCCGATACAGGGAAAGGAATTAAAAATCTTTCTTATGTTTTAAAGCGTTACTATACGGAACAAGAGAGAGGTTTAGGTATTGGTCTACATATTGTCAATAAGTTAACACTTGAACTTAATATTAAGATGAGAATTGAATCAACAGTTGACATTGGAACAAAAATTACATTAGATTTTAGTCAACTTAGGGAGATGTAGTATAGTATGAAATTTTTAAGAAAAAAAATATTATTAATTCTACTATTTTACAGCACTCTTTTCTCTTCTATTGATGAACAGATTGAATTGATACAAAATGCTTCTGATAAAGATCGTTTTGAAATGATGAATAGTTTTAAAAAAGAGTTAATTAAACTGCAAGAAGAAGAGCGAATAGGTGCAATAAAAAAATTAATTTTGATTACAGAGAGTAATAATTCACAAGAAGTAATGGAAGAGCTAAAGGATAATAGCAAAGAAAATATATTGGAAGAGTTCATGGACGATGAAATAAAAGATGATATGGAAGAAAATATTGAATTTGAAGAAGATGATGATGACGATGAGGAAGAAGATGATTAGAGAAATAGTTATTTTAAGTATTTTTTTTGGATTAACATTTGCAGAAGCAATACAAGATAATGATTTTGATGGAGTTGCTGATGGTGTTGATGAGTGTCCTAAAACATCTTTTTTAAATGAGGTAAACGCTAAAGGGTGTAGCGTTAGAATTTTAACACTTCCTAATGAAACGGAGTCTGATAGCTTGGTTACTACCTTGAGCTATGGGCTTAATAGGAATGAAGATTTTCTAGGAGGAGAGAGTCAATATTCTTCAAAAATACAAGCGAGTTATTACAGAAATAACTGGAGTTATTCTTTAGCAACTGGTTATTATAAACATGGTAGAGAAGATGGAGTATTAGATACGATAGTGAAGGTAAAGTATCGTTTTAATTTAATATCAAAATTAAAACTTCGTTTAGGAACAGGAGTTAAACTTCCTACATATACTTTTGAAGGAAATAGAATTGATTATATATTATATAGTTCTTTAAATTATTATTTCACTCCATCTCTTTCATTTTTTGTACGCTATAATTATTCGTTAGTTAATGATAAAAGTGAGATAGAAACTTTACAAAATTCTTATTTATCTTCATTTGGAGTTGGGTATTTTTTTACAAAAGATTTTTATGCTAATATTTCTTATCATAAAGGTCAAAATAAATTTACAAATGAACATAAAATAGAGAGTATCTCTTCAAGTTTATATTATAGAATAGATAAAAAATGGTTTGGAACATTTTTTTATGATAGAGAAATAAATGATGAAGATTTTCATGAAACTGCTAATTTTAAGATAGGTTATAAATGGTGGTAATCATTTTTTAATTTTATAGATTAATTTGAATAGAAAGATGAGTAAAATAGAACTATGCCCCTAAAATACCTAGCCCAATACCCAAAAAACCTACAAGAGCAGATAGCAGAGCTTATTGAAAAAGATAAGCTCTCAAGTTATATTTTAAACAAATATCCCAAAAAACATGAGTATCAAAATGATAAAGCACTTTATGAGTATACGCAAGAGTTTAGAGCAGAGTATTTAAAAAAGTTTACGCTCTCTAAAGTCATTTATGATGGAAAAATAAATGTCATAAACAATGCTCTTGGAACGCATACTTTTGTCTCTCGTGTGCAGGGTGGAAAGCTTAAAGCTAAAAATGAGATACGTGTGGGAACGGTATTTAAAAATATGCCAGAGGAGTTCTTACGCATGATAGTGGTGCATGAGTTGGCACACTTTAAAGAGAAAGAACATAATAAGGCATTTTATAAATTTTGTACTTATATGGAACCTGCTTATCATCAGTTAGAGTTTGATTTACGTGTCTATTTGACATATGTTGATTTGAAAGGTAAGTTGTATTAGCTATTATTAGATATAATTATTTCAAAAAATATGGGATGGATAGATAATGGATGGAAATGAACAGTTAGTAAAGCATATGATGGATCCTCAAAATTATGGGGAGATGAAAGATAATGATGCCATTGGTATGGGTAAAAATCCGAAAAATGGTGAAAAAGTTGCTATTTATCTTAAAGTAAATAGAGATGGTGAAGAGCCAGTTATTGAAGATATTTCGTTTCAGGCTATTGGTTGTAGTACTACCATTGTCTCAGGTTCAATTATTACTAGTGAAGCCAGAGATATTACTTTTTCAAGAGCAGATGAGTTAATCTCTATTACTTTAGGAATGCTAGATAATGTTCCAGCAGAAGAGGCAGCGTGTACAGAGATGGTAGCATTGGCACTTAAAGCTTCTATTGATACCTATTTGGAGAGAGAAAAAGATAGCGAGTTTCCAATGATTAGCTATATGATTAACAATGATTGTACCCCTAAAGAGGAGAGTGAAGATGCACCAACTGTTTAAAGAGGTTCATGAGCTATTTTTAGCAACACAATTTACAGGATTTTTGTCACAAACAACGACTAGACAAGATTTATATGAGTTTTCAAATATATTTTTTAAGCACTTAACTTGGTTAGAGAATGACTTTATTAAAAATGAGGTAGAGTACAGTTATAGTGTAAACAACGTACCATTAAAAGTTACACAACTCTCACATATGCTTAACAATATTTTAGAAAGAATCAGTTCAGTAGAGAAGCAGTTAGAGAGTTGTAAAGATGAGCATATTACTTTTAGAATGAGAAGCGATTTTAATTACATTATAGAAGCGATTAAAAATATGCCAGATGAAGAGGTAGCTTCTGCCTTTGATACAAAAAGAGACTATCCAAACGTAGAGCTTACAGATGAAGCGAGAGATGCTTTAACTGTATTTTTGTTTGAAGAGACTTACAAAGAGTATGAGCTTATTATGGTATATAACTACTCAAAAGCAAATAGCAGAGATGCCTTTTTAAATAGAATTTTTCAAATACTTATTGATGAGTCATTCTTTCACCTTAGAAGTTTTGGACAGATGATGGCTGACATGGGAATTTTGGGTGTTCCTAGAAGTTTAATGGAAGAGATTTATAAGTTTGATGATTTAAAACAGTTCTTAAAAGATGGAATTCAAGAGGAGATAGGAGCAAAAGAGGAGTGTAAAAGATTGGCTGAAGCTGTAAGTAGTAGCTCTGAGTACTTTGCTGCATTCTTTACTTTTATTAACAATCAAGAGAACTATCACATAGCGTTAATGGAAGAGGCTTTGGCGTATATTGAGGGTTAGTAGAGATAGCTATTTTCTATTGATTAACTAAAGTTTACTAACAATAGCAATAGCAATAGCAAAACCACCATCATGGGCAATGGAGAGAGAAGAGCTTTTCATTTGATGATGTTTTTTTGCTTTTGCACTTAGTTTAAAGTGGGGAGCTCCTTTTTCAT
>Ga0256826_1000208_pt1 | contig 33547 bp, 28 predicted proteins | sample CV79metaG_FD_185975 | JGI IMG/M metagenome (GOLD analysis project Ga0256826, IMG submission 185975) | Hydrothermal vent microbial communities from East Pacific Rise, Pacific Ocean - CV79 | ecosystem: Environmental > Aquatic > Marine > Hydrothermal vents | place: Pacific Ocean: East Pacific Rise...
AAATCTACATGCACCAAGCTCTAAAAAAAGCTTGGCAATACCAACTGCGAACTTATCCTAACCCTGCTGTGGGGTGTTTGGTTCTTTGTAATAATGAAATTATTGCTCTTGAAGCTCATCAAAAAGCTGGGACTTCTCATGCTGAGGTTTTGGCTCTTTTATCGGCTTATGAGACTCTTTCTTTAAAAAAGATAGCGTTTGATAGGTTTGATTCGTATAAAGCTCATGAGTTTCTTTATGCACTTCCACAAGGCTTTTTTACTGATTGTACACTTTTTGTGACGCTTGAACCTTGTTCTCATGTGGGTCAGACTCCTTCTTGTGCTTCTTTGCTTTCTCATGTAAAACCTAAAAAGGTTGTGATTGCTACGCTTGACCCGATTGAGGGGCATGATGGTGGGGTTAAACGGCTTGAAGAGCAGAAGATAAGGGTTGAGGTAGGGGTTTGTCAAAAAGAGGCTCTTGAACTGCTTGAGCCTTTTTTAATTTGGCAGAAGAGAGCTTTTGTGTTGTTTAAGATTGCTCAGACTTCCAATGGTCGGATTGGTGGGGGGTACTTGAGTTCTAAAGCGTCGCTTACTCATGTTCATCAACTTCGTTCGGTTTGTTCTCGGATGATTATGGGGGGAAATACTGTTCGGGTGGACAGACCTACACTTGATTGTCGCTTTACGGGGGATAATGCTCCTAATATTACTATCTACTCTAAAGAGGATAGTTTTGATAGGAGTATGCCTCTTTTTTCTGTGCCAAATAGAGAGGTTGTAATTACGGATACTTTAGATTTTTGGGATAAACCTTCATTTATACTTATTGAGGGAGGAGGGGGAATGATGAATGCTTTGAAAGATAAGATTGATTGGTTGTTGCAGTATCAGACTCCTAAACTGTCGGCTCATAACTCTGCTTATGACATTGATGTAAATATAAAGTTTCTGTTTCAAGATAAAAAAGGGGTTGATTTGATGTTGTGGAGTAGATTTCAATGCCAATAAATTAAATATTTTAGACAAGGCTTACCTTGTCTCTAATTCATTGGCATTGGAGTAGATTTTGCAATAAATCGAAGCCAAAAATAGCCAAAGAATCCAGCAATAAGTGAGGCTACTAAGATGCCTACTTTGGCTTGAAAAATAAGCTCTGGATTGTTTATAAATGCCAAGTCTGCGACGAAAATGGACATGGTAAATCCGATACCTCCTAGAAATGCCACACCAAAGATTTGATTCATGGTACTTCCTTGGGGTAGGGTTGCTATTTTTAGTTTGATGGCTAACCATGCTACTCCAAAGATTCCTAAGACTTTTCCAAGGATAAGCCCTATAATAATTCCTAGAGAGACAGGGGTCATGATAGTTGTTCCCATAGAGCTAAAGTCGATGGCGATACCTGCATTTGCCAAGGCGAAAAGGGGAATAACAATCAAGGCTACAGGAAGATGTAAATCCTGCTCCAGTCGTCCAGCAGGAGTTCCCACAGCATTAATACTCTCTTTGATTGTTAATAGTATCGCTTTTTGTTTCTCATGCATTAAGCAATCCTCACCTATAGGGTAATTATCATATTCATCCAAAAGGTTTTTTGTTCTTCTTGAAAAATCATGAGGTGCTTCTTTTGGTATAGAAGGTATTGCCATCGCTGCTATAACTCCTGCAATGGTGGCGTGTACACCCGATTCAAGCATAAAGAACCACATACAAAGCCCTACAATAAAATAAGGTAAAATCATATGAATACCAAAACGGTTAAAGGCAACCAAGATTAGAAAAGAGCCTCCTGCGAGAGCCAGTGGTAACAGGTGTATCTGTTCGGTATAAAAAAGTGCAATAACTAAAACAGCCCCAAGGTCATCGACAATGGCAAGAGCAACCAAAAAGGTAACCAGTGCAGGGGGAACACGTTTTCCTAAAAGTACCAACGCAGAGATAGCAAAGGCAATATCGGTCGCCATAGGAATGCCCCAACCATTTGCCCCTGTGGTATTGGCATTGATGGTAAAATAGATTAATGCAGGAAAAAGCATTCCACCAATGGCTGACAAGATAGGTAAAAGGGCAACTTTGATGCTTGAAAGCTCTCCAACTAAGATTTCTCTTTTTATCTCTAAACCAATAATAAAGAAAAAGATAGCCATTAGACCATCGTTAATCCAGTGATGAATTGTATGAGAAAGTTCCCATGAACCTATATTTAAATCTATTTTTGTATGAAAAAAATGAGCATAGTTTTCAGTCAATGGAGAGTTAGCAAGTAGCAGTGCCACGATGGTCATAAACATCAAAATTAGACCTGTAGTGGTTTGTGCGTGTAGAAAATGTTCAAACGGGGTAGAGACCTTTTTAAAGGCTCTCTCCCATGGGGCGTATAGTTTCACTCTGTTTTCCTTTCTTTAACTTGTTCTTTTAATCTCTTCATTATGATCTAATCCTACTAGATAGTAGGCAATACCTAAAGCTAAAGTAACCGTAGCTGTTGCAAAGATATACAAGGGTTCTATATCTTTAAAATCAATAATAATAACTTTTCGTGCAATAGCCATTAATGCTGTTGCAATAACCAATTTTATCGGTATTATATCAGTTCTTATGTAAATTACAATATTTTGATAAATCTCTATTGCAATTAAAACAGCTAAAAAGGTAGCAAAAGTTTTAAAAATATCTGTAATTTCTAGTAACATAAATGGAGGTGAGATTAATTTTTTATATAGAACATAAATTACATCTCCTACACCCCAAAATATGACCAATACCATCAATATAGCTAATACCCTAATAGCTAGTTTTATTGCTTGATTTAAAAAAGCAAATAACCAATCATCATGTTCACTTGGTAGCTCATCATGCATTTTTAATGCTCCTTTGAGTATAATTTTTTTAATTGATAAGCCTATCTAAAACTAAGTAGCTATCAATTTTCCATCTTAATTATGAGTTATTTCTGCTTTTACGGTCACAGGTATTTTGTTGGCTTTAATCGAGTGGTAAGCAGATAATGCAATAAAGGCTATACCTACTGTTCCAACAATTACTTCATCAATATGGAAGAAGATTTTAACCAACATAATTATAGCTAACGCTAAAATAGCATAGTGTGCACCGTGTTCTAGGTATCGGTACTCTGTTAATGTTTTATTTCTTAACATATAGATGGTTAAAGACCGTACAAACATTGCTCCAATTCCCAATCCTATCATAATAATAAAAATATCACTGCTTAAGGCAAATGCTCCGATAACGCCATCGAACGAGAAGGATGCATCTAGTACCTCTAAATATAGAAAACCCATTATACCACTTCGTACCCCATTGGTGTTAAAAAACTCATCGAGTGATGCAATAAGAGAATAGAGTAAAACACCTGTAAAATAGGCAAGAGCAATCTCATAGCTGGAGGTAATTGAGGTTACAATTAATCCAATGCTTATTGAAATCATCATATTTGAACTCGAAACTCTTCCCATTTTTTCAATTAGTTTGCTATTTTCGATACTGCTTATCCATTTCTCTTCTCTATCAGTATCAAAGATAAAGCTTAAAAAGACCATTAATAAGAATGACCCCCCAAAAGCAAAAATAAGTTTTTCTACAGAGACCAATGTTTCATGATAAGCATGTGGTTCATCTAAAGCCAATTTAAAGGTTTCCCAAATACCAAGACCACTTGCAACAGCCACAATAATAATTGGAAAAATAAATCGCATTCCAAAAACAGCAACAATCATACCCCATGTAATAAAACGCTCTTGCCATTTAGGCTCCATGGTCTCTAAAACCTTAGCATTGACCACGGCATTATCAAAAGACAATGATATTTCAAGTATGGCTAAAAGAGCTACAATGTAAAGAGCAGAGATTCCTCCGATGTATAGAGCCAATCCAAGACCCACAGCTGTTACGATAAATGAACTTTTAAAATGTTGCATAGTATTCTCCTCAGAACTTTATATGTAATTAAATTTACAGTCGAAAGTTTAGGAAAATAGCAAAAGTTTTGCAATAAAATTTTTTAGAACTTTATAAAACTTTTATTGTCTCTGTTTCAATCCCATGATAATAGGGATGAATATTTTCTTTTTAGGAGAAAACATATTCAAAATTAGTTTTTATTTTGTATAATTTATCATGCAACTTTTACAACTTTTAAAAAGGGACAGAATGGACGGTTTTACACAGAAATTAAGGCTTGTTTTTACCAAACTTTTTCATGAAGACATGGATAAGTTTACAGGAGAGTTTATTGATAGTCAGAAATTTGAAAAAAATGGACAAAAAAGTCGTAAGCAGTTTTTATTGAATCGTAAAACTGTTCTTAGGCGATGGTTAAATAAAAAGATAAATTGTACTAATGATTTTCAAAAGAGTTTTAAAAATTATAAAATTTCTCTCTATCAGTTTCGAGGAGAGGCTCTTTTTACTTTAGATGATTTTAGAAAAAAAAATAATCTCAAAGAGTTTGAAGAAAAATTGGATTTCTACTTACAATATAAGCAAGAGGTTTATGTCAATAAAGAGTATAAACATATCTATATTTTTTGTGAAGAGAGGGAAAAGGTTCTTCTCTACAGTATTGTAAAATGGGAAAAGAATCAAGAAAATAAAATTATTATTACGTTAGAGCAAGAGGGAAATGTTTATAGGGGAACCTTCTCTTTAGAAGAGGGGAATAATGTTTTTTTGACTTTAAGAGTAGAAAATGTAACGCGTTATATGCTTTTTCATGATAGTAAAGATAGCCGTTGTGTTTATGTTGTTGGGACAAGTATGGGGTATCTTGCCAAAGACAATAAAGTCCCTCGTGCTGAAAAAGTTGTTTTTTCAAAAGAGAAACTTGATAAAGAAGAGATTCTCTTACAGTTCATTTTAAATGAAACCGAGTCTGTTTCGGCTATTGAAAATAGGCTTAATCCTAATAGTTCTGAAATAATAGCAGAGCATTTCTCTAAATACACCAGTAAATTCAAAAAATATCATACTTTTTTTACTCGTTTAATTAATAAAAATTATTCTCAAAACTTTTATCATCGTTTAGCATTTAGAGAGTTTTATGCTTTTTACAGACTTTTTGAACGATTTTCAAAACAAGAGAGTTATTTTGTGATGAATTTTCAAAGGGCTTTTCTTGAAGCTATCAAAACCGTTGAATCTATTAGAAACATCTCTTTTCAAGTAGTTATGGAACTCAATGATGAGAGTCTGTTTTTTGCAGTGAGTGATAAAGAGTTTAAAATAAAAAATAGATTTCTAAGCCTCTCTAGTTATGGAGTTAATTGTACAATTATTTTTATTGTTGAAGATGATAAGAATCTCTCTGCAAAGTATAAAAATCTTTTAACTGAAATAGCCACAGAGTCTCTGACGGTACGATTGGTAAAAAAAGAGAGAGTGATTCATAAAGTAAACAGTTTGGATTTCTTTTTTATCTACATGGGTGATGAACGAGATTTTGTTTTAGCCGACCCGATACGAGATAACAAAGATGTCTTTAAACTCTTTATTAATGAAGTGACTATGGATGAGTATCGAATTGATTATCGAAAAATTATTAATGAGAGTATTATATTTTAAAATTAATAAAATAATTTAAGTTAAAAATTATAAAAATAGAGATAAAATACGCCTAGAAAGTATAAGAGAACCTTGCAATCCGTATGGTGTATCGCCATATATGTATAGAGTCTAGCAAAGCGTAATTAACCTATTCTTTACTATTACAAATAGCACTACTATATGCATATTTCGTAGTAGTCTTGTAAAGCCAAATAGTGCATATAGTAGTGCTATTTGTGTCGAGTTGAATAGGCTAATATTTGAATGAACGAAGTGAAACTCTTATACTTTTTAAACTTTCTCCAAACTACTTCAAAATAAACTTTATTAAAAAATTATATATTATCTAGGAACTACCTATGTCTGAAAAACAGATGACCCGTCAAGAGTTGTATGATGAAATTAAAAAAACTTCAAAAGATACCTTTATATTAAAAGAGATGAAACGCCTTGGCTTTTGGGATAGCTCAAAACCCAAAGTAGCACAAGAACTGATAGAGAAAAAAGTTACACTCCAAAAAGAGCTAAATGGACTCTCTAAAAAAATACGAAATCCTGAGTCTGTAATCAAAGAGATTCACAAACAACGCATGGCAGATGCTCTTTTACGCCGTGAAGAGACCAAAGTTAAACGAGAGAATAAAGAGAAAGAGGCATTAGAACAACGTTTTCAAAAAAAAGAGAGTGAAATTGGTTTTATTGGAAAATCGTTTATCTCTGAGCTTAATAAAAAAGAGTCGAATCAAGAGCTACTTCTTATTAACAATCTTTTTCTAATTAAAAATGCTAAATATTTAGCCAACAAAATGGGAATCTCTTTAAAAGAACTACGCTTTTTAACCTTTACCCAAAAGCTTTCAACACACACGGACTATGTTCGTTTTAAAATGGCTAAAAAAACAGGAGGATTTAGAGAAATTTCTGCTCCGAAACCAAAATTAAAACGTTTACAGTATTGGATTCTTGATAATGTTTTAAACAAAGTAGAAGTCTCTGATCAGACCCATGGTTTTGTTAAAGAGCGAAGTATTGTCTCAAATGCTCTGCCTCATGTGGGAAAATCAGTAGTTATCAACTGTGACCTTCAGAACTTTTTTCCAACGCTCTCTTACCCAAGAGTAAAAGGGTTGTTTCAAAGTTTGGGCTATTCAGCAGAAGTGGCAACAATTTTTGCACTATTAACCACTGAAGCAGAACAGAAAGAGGTTGTTTTAGATGGCGAAAAGCTCTACCTTTATACAGGAAAGCGTTATCTACCTCAAGGCTCTCCTGCTTCTCCGATGATTACAAACCTTATCTGTCGTAAGCTTGATAAACGAATGCAAGGAATTGCTACAACATTAGGCTTTACATATACCCGTTATGCTGATGATATGACATTTTCTTCAAATGAGTATAATAACATTAATAAAATACTCTATTGGGTTAAAGGGATTACGCAAGATGAAGGGTTTATTTTACATCCTGATAAGACGCGTATTATGAAAAAAGGCTCTTGCCAAGAGGTTACAGGGGTCGTTGTTAATGAAAAGGCTTCTGTGAATAAGAAAGAGTTAAAAAAGTTTAGAGCATTACTCTATCAAATAGAACAGAGTGGATTAGAGGGAAAATCATGGCACGGGAAAAGTGAAAATTTAATAGCTGTTATTTGGGGCTATGCCAATTTTATTAAAATGGTTGATGCACAGAAGGGTGTGAAATATATGTTTCAAGTAAACGCAATTATAGAGAAGTATCCTTTGGAAAAAAAAGAAGAGGTAGCTACCACACCTTCTTTTGTTAATAATATTTTAAATATGTTTAGAAAATAGAGGAGTTAGATATGCAAACCATTAAACAAACACTATTACATTTCCAAAAAGGCACATCAAACAAAGTTTATAATGTCTATTTAATCAAAATTTCATCATCTGAATATTTGGTCAATTTTGAGTATGGAAAATATGGCTCAACCTTGCGTGAAGGTACAAAAACAGCTTCTCCCGTGGAGTTAGTAAAAGCTCAAAAACTCTTTGATAGTTTGGTTAACTCTAAAATAAAAAAAGATTATATTGTTCAAGCAGGATTTAATTCAAGCACAGGAAAAGAGAAAAAGCAGAGAAATACTTTATCTTCATGTGACTATAAATCTCTAATTTTAGAGAAATTAAGCAGAGCAGGGGAGATAGAAAATAATCGTTTAAAGAAAGTAGACAACTATGAAGTTTCACGGCTTATCTATAAGGCTGGAGAGTTAAAAATAGAAGAAGCCAAAGAGCTGATTGTTAAACTCTATGAGATGCAGACCCATGAAGAGAATGCGTTTTACTATTCGGTAGCTTGGGCATTGGGTCGCTATAAAGACCCTGCATTACGAACTCTATTTGAATCGTTAAGAGAAAAACTAGACCAAGCTTCAAAATATATTGTAGAAGAGGCACTGTTTGCTTTAAAAGAGTCTCAAGAAACATCACATATAGAAGCGTTGGTTTTAGCGATGCCTTACAGAGCTTCTCTTCAAAATGAGACCGATGAAAACTTTGTCAATCAAATCAAACTTTTAGATGAGATGATAGCTTCAACACTCCAACGTTATAACGATGCTGATGATTATTGGGACGATGATTTAAAAAAATCGACCAAAAAAGAGTTAATGCCCCTGTTGGCACAAGTCGATGAACTCTATCTAAAGCTTTATATGCTCTCTGTTTTAGATGAACGTAAACATGAAACAATGGTTAAGATTATCCAGTTTTTACCCATTACATCATTTAACTTCTCGCTCTTTAGACGACTCTATAAAATGGCAGAGTTCCGTGAAGACAGTGCTGTTTTGGCTGAACTTGTTAGTAAAATTGAGTCTAAAAAGATGGCGTGTTATGAACATTATGATTATGCTACTTCTGAATACAAACCAACCATCGGATGTTCACGCCGTTATTTTAAAAAGCGAAGTTTACGTTATCTAAACAGCCTTGCAATGCATGAAACGAGAGCTTATTTAGAGTTTTCAAAAAATATTCTCTTAAGTATGAACCGTTACAAAGATGAGTTTGAAGCGTTTACAACAGAGTGGTATGATGATAATTGGAACTTAAAAAGTAAACAATATGATGCTTTTGCAACCCATTTAACCTTTATGAAGATTCTTTATGGAGCAGGAAAACGCTATATGCTTCTGCCCAATAAAAAAATGTGGGAGACAGCCAATAAAAGCATCAAAGATGAACATCGCCCAGAGATGTACAAAGAGCTTTGGGACAAACACCCTGAAATGGCATTAGAGATTTTATCAAAAAGTAGTGTTAAAGAGGTTCAAAAATTCTCTTTTTCTATTGTAGAAGAGCATTCAGACGTGATTCAAAATGCTTCTTTAGAACAACTGCTTCCGATGTTAAGTTCTCATTATGACAAAGCACGAGAGTTCTTCTTTGAGTTGTTAAAAAAACGTTATGCAGAGAAGAAAGAAGAGGCTATTGTTAAAACAGCTCTCTTTAGTGCTTATCCTGCTGTGGTTGATTATGCGTTAGAGATGATTGCTCAAAACAGCTCTATTTTAAAAGATAGCACTTTTGTTGCTGATTCAATTTGGAAGATAAAAGAGGAGAGCCGTTTTAATACTTTTGTAAAATTTCTAAATGAAAAAGTAGATGCCCATAAAGTTGTTACTCTTATTGTAGAACGTTTAGGAAACGGAGGCTTTAGCCCCGAAAAACCTCGTATAACATTGATGTTTAAAAAACTTATTTCAGGCATAACCATTGAACATCTTGAGAATCTCTTATTAGAAGAGCAAATATCTCCCAAACACTACATTGCATTGGAAATTATTCGTGATGATAACTTTACGTTAGAGTTACCATTGGCATTAAAAGAGAAAATTGCACAATATAATGATTCTGAAATGTTGGCAACGACGATTTATCTTCTTGGGAAACTCTCAACCACCGAGCTGATGGGTGCTTATAAGATGTTGGTTGAGTTTCTTTATCATCAAGATAAGGTAGTGCATAAAGAGGCACAAAAAATTATTATAAATTTAGCAGAAGATGAAGCGAATGCAAAAATATTGCTTCAAGCTATTGTAGAAAAAGCATTTCTCTCTGCAAGTGATAATGTGGCTGATAATGTGGCAACTACTGTTCAAGCGTTAAGCAGTGCTTATAGTGCTGTCGATACAAATCAACTCTACAGAATGCTTATTGCCAAAAGTAAACTGGCTCTTCGATTGGGTACATTGATTTTGAGTAACTATGATGCTAAAGATTTCTCTGTGGTTCAATGGGCAAGATTGGCTAAAAATCCAAATAAGTCAATTCGAGTTTGGGCATACGATGCGTATAGAAATAACGTTAAGATGGTTCAAGAGGCAATGCCAAAATCTTTAATGATTTTTGATACCCACTGGGAAGATACACGAGCATTTGCTTTTAACTATTTTGAGAGTTTTGAGCCTTTGAGTAGTGACGATGTGGTGGTTATTGCTGATAGTAACCATAACGATGTTCAGCAGTTTGCAAAAAAGATGATAGAGAATCGAGATTTTGACAATGAGAGCATTATGTTAAAACTCTCTCAACATCCTGCTTTAACCATCCAAAAGTTTGTAACTGATTTGATGTTGTCCAATATGGGTGTGGAACAGTTGTTAAAAATGGAGCGATTTTTTAACACGCTACTTCACTCAGTCAACAGCAATAGAGTTGCAAAAACACGTGTTTTAGAGATATTAAACAGCTTTTTAGACCATAAAGAGGTGGCACAGATGTATGCACGATTGGCTTCTCATCACTCTGCCTCTATGGTGTGGGAAGATAAAACGGTTTATGTAGAAGCGATGAGTTATATTAAAGAGGCTTATAAGGATATTGAGTTGCCATTAAGCATTATAGAGAGCGAAAAAAGAGAGGTGATATAATGGAGTTTAATTACAAATTTAAAGGCAATTCAGGCATAAGTTCAACAGGTAACAGAACAGATATGAATTTTGCTCCCGATTTGAATCGTGAGCCTACCTTTTTTGTCTCAAAATTAAGAGACTCTTTAAACTTTCGTGAGGCGATGTCTGCTCTACATGATGTTGTGGTTTCAGACATGAGTTTTAAGCCAAAAGATAAGAGCGACTACAAAGCGTGGTTAGAGAGCCAAGAGCAAGTATGGTTGGCAGAGTTGGTGGCTGAAAAAGAGAAACATCAAGGGCAGTATGACCGAATTCAAAAAGAGCTTTCAGACATTAGAAGCAAAGAGAACAAGCTTTTAAAACCCTATTATGATGCTCAATCAAAATATTTTAACTATTTATATAAAAACGATTACGATAAATGGTTTGTACTTGACCCTGTAATTACCGTGCATCCCGATGAGGTCTTTTTTGAGTGTTTCTCACAAGATGAATCAAGTTATGGAAAATTGAGCTGTTCCTATGATACGTTCAAAGATATAGAAGAACACGCTTACGGAACAACCAATATTGACTACTCAGACAAACTTTATGATGAGTTTCAAAAGATTCGTGATTATAAAGAGACAAGTTTCGCCATAGACCCAAGTGGTTTTGAAGTGCAAACTGAACTCTCTGATGATTTCAAAGAGGAGAAAATAGACCTGCCTGACTCATGGGTTCGAGGTTTTTTACAGATAAGTTCAGCCATGACCATGGATAAAAGCTCTTTTACCCTTCATCCAATGGACATGTATAATATTTTGTTGATGCTGAAACGTAACAAAGAGCGAAAATCTCCACGTTCATTACGTTTTATTCTACAACCTGATAAACCTGTTGAAGTATTGTTTGAGCCTTGGGGTAAAAAACTAACCTTTAAACGTTCTATCTATGAAGGAAAAAAAGCCCAAGAGATAAGAATTTGGGGGCGAAGAAGACTCTTTATTTTAGAGCGTCTCTTATCTGTAGCAAAGAGCTTCAAAGTAAGCCTTTTAGGTTCAGGAATGCCAAGCTTTTGGGAAGCCGATTTGGGTGCAATGAACTTTACTTTGGGTCTTAGTGGATGGTCTGCCAACGACTGGTCAGCCTCTGCAAACTTTGACCTAATGAGTCCCCGAGCCGAAGTAGACAGCGTAACAAGTCAAAAAGTATTTGATGCGTTAAGTGAAAATCATGTAGAGAGTTCAGCTTCTCTATCCGAACGTTTGGGCTTAGAAAAACCTATTATAGAATCTGCTCTAGGCATCTACTCTCAATATGGACGAGTATTGTACGACATGAATAAAAATACCTACCGACTACGAGAACTCTCAGGCGAACCACTGCCAATGGACAAACTACAGTTTAGCAACGAACGAGAAGAGAAAGCAAGTAAATTTGTCTTAGAAAATGCTGTAATGTTAGGAAAAACCTACCAACAAACAGAACAGATAGAGATACACGGTTCAGTTATGGATAATGGTAAAACCTACAGCACAATGTTGGTTATAGACAACGAAATGAAACTCAAAGATGCAACTTGTAACTGTTGGTACTTTGGACAAAATAAACTACACAAAGGACCTTGCGAACATATTTTGGGGACTCGGAGCTTTTGGAGGAGAAAGAGCCACGATTAATCCTCTTTAACCTAATATTATCGTGACTAAGAATTCATTTAGCTCTTTTATGGTTTAGTTCTAAACTAAATTAGCGTACATAAGGAAATAGATGATAATAAAGAAAAAAGAAGCTCAACATATAACCCAACTTTTAAAAGAGTTGTTTAAGACGCACGGTTTTGAGTCTGAAGAGCATGAGGGGTGGATTATTCCTGAGGGAAGTGATTATGCGATGAAGGGCTATTGGTATCCAACAGCTACCGAGACTACAGGGCAGTTGACTATTGAGGTTTTTATTAACTCTGAAATGATTATGGTAGAAAGCTTTGCTGGTCTTGGAGAGAGTGAAATTGAGAAACTTAAAAATGCTTTTGCAAGTTTTATTCATCATGATTTTTCTGTTTTATTAGGCTCTGTTTGGGGAAAAGAGTCAACTTCTATAAAAAAAGAGTCTTGGACAATAGGCGATAAAAACTATGAAGTCTCTATTGGTACGCAAGGGATTATCAATTATGATAAAGCTAAAGAGCTGGATATTCCATCAAGCTATAAAGAACGAATCAAAGCACTTATTTTGGATGAGCCTTTAGATAAAGAGTTTCATTGGTTTACTTTCTTTTATGCCAATCTCAATGGCTTAGACAGTTCAGCAGAAGTTTTAAAAGATAATATTAAGTGGATTGCAGGAGAGCGTGTTTTGACATCACTTGCTTGGAAACGAAGCAATCACTATTATGCTGTTCGTCAGTTTTTGATTTTAAAATCTACAAAAGTAAGCTCTAGCTAAATTAATAATAAGAGTAACATTTTTGCTTTTAACGATTGGTTAATGAATTCATCTAAAAGAATTAGATAAAATTCCACTAATATTAAACAACAAAAGGAACAGTATGAGCAACAGTGAAAAATTAAAAAACTTTTTAAACCAAGAGATTATCCCTGATTTGGAAGAGGCGATTGATGAGATGTTTTCAATGATAGAAAAAGCAAAGATGGCTTCGATTGCAGATAAAGAAGAGCTTCAAGACCTTCAGGAGATGCTCGCAGAGTGTAAAGATATTGTTGTAGAAATTGAAGCAGGAGAGATGCCAGAAGAGGAAGCTGAAGAGATACTGAAAGAGTTTGTTGAGATGAAAACGGCTGACGAAGAGTAATTAGGTGCAAAAAGCACTCTTTTTAGACCGTGATGGTATTATTAATGTTGATTATGGATACGTCTCTCAAATAGAAAAATTTAAATTTAATGAGGGTATTTTTGAATTTTTGCACCTTTTTGTACAAGAGGGATATATCCTCTTTATTGTAACCAACCAATCGGGTATTGGTCGTGGCTACTATACAGAAGAAGATTTTAATATTTTAACGAAGTGGATGTTACTTAAATTTCAAAAAAAAGAGATAGTTATTGCATCGGTTCAACACTGCAATCATGCACCTGAAGAGCATTGTTCTTGTCGTAAACCTGCTACAGGTATGATTAATAATATATTAAAAGAATATGATATTGATTTGAAAAATTCATGGATGATAGGCGACAAACAGAGCGACATTAATTTGGCACACAACGCAAATATAGGTCATACCATTGCTATAGGACAGAATAAGATTATAAACAGTGAATACGCTTTTGAAACAATTTTAGAGTGCAAAGAGTATTTAGAGGCTAATCAAGCTAGAATAAGATAAATTTTTTATAGGATTTTTGATGGATAGAATACGGAACAAACGACCAAGGATTGCAGTTATAGGCGATTTGATGATAGACCACTATATTTGGGGGTCATGTGAGCGTATCTCTCCTGAAGCACCTGTTCAAGTGGTCAATGTGAGCAGAGAGAATTCGGTCTTGGGTGGGGCAGGAAATGTTATTAATAACCTTCTCTCTTTGGGGGCTGATGTTTCTATCTATTCTGTAGTAGGCGATGACGACAATGCTAGAGAAATGCAAAGAATGCTAGCAGAGATAGAACCCAAAGTTGTTCATCTTGTCGAAGAAGAGGGGCGAAGAACAACTAAAAAGAGCCGAATTATCGCCTCGAATCAACAGGTTATTCGTTATGACGATGAGACAACTGTTGATATTACTCCAAATTCTGAAACAGTACTCCTTGAAGCCTTTGAAAAAAAGCTCTCACTTTATGAGATGATTATTTTATCTGATTATGGAAAAGGTGTATTAACCCCAACGTTAAGCAAAAATATTATTACTTTAGCCAAAAAGCTTAATAAGCCTATCTTGGTAGACCCCAAGGGAATGGATTATAGTAAATACAAAGGTGCAACTCTACTAACACCCAATAAAAAAGAGGCAAGTTTAGCAATGCAGATAGATATTTGCGATGATGCCAGTTTAGCTAAAGCAATTCAAAAATTAAAATCAGAGATAGAGTTGGACTACTCAATTATAACCCTTAGTGAAGATGGTATGGCTCTGTTGGATGATGAGGTCCAAACAATTCCTACTGTAGCACGAGAAGTCTATGATGTTACAGGTGCAGGAGATACGGTTATTGCTTCTTTAGGGGTTGCCTTGGCAAGTGGATTAAACATAGAAGAGGCGTGTGATTTTTCAAACAAAGCAGCTGCTGTGGTGGTGGCAAAAGTGGGTTCTGCTACCGTTACTTTAAATGAAATCGAAGAGTATGAACATTCACTAAATCAAGGGAAATCCGAGAGTAAAATAAAAAACTTTGAACAGATAGAGCGAATCGCTAAACGTTTAAATGAGCAAGGTCGAAATGTTATTTTTACCAATGGTTGCTTTGATATTTTACATCGTGGTCATGGAACCTATTTGCAAAAAGCAAAAGAGTTAGGAGATATACTCATTTTAGGATTGAATTCTGATGAGAGTATTCGTCGTTTAAAAGGTGCAGAGAGACCGATTAATAGTTTAGAAGATAGAGCTTTTCTTATAGGTGCTTTAGAGAGTGTCGATTTTGTTGTTCCCTTTTGGGAAGATACACCGTATGAGTTAATAAGGTTGGTTAAACCCAATATTTTGGTTAAAGGGGCAGACTATAAAGGAAAAGAAGTTATCGGTTCAGATATTGCTAAAGAGGTGGTTCTCATTGATTTTGTTGCAGGAAAGAGTACTACGAATTTAATAGAAAAAATTTCAGGAAAAAAATTATGTTAAAAATGATAGAAGAAGAGTTGGAAGCTCATAAAAAAACAATAGAGAAAACAATGGAAGTTATGATTCCTCATATCGAAGGGGCTTCTAAGTTAGTTATCGAGACACTAAAAAATGGAAATAAAGTACTGCTTTGTGGAAATGGTGGCTCGGCTTCCGATGCTCAACACATCGCTGCTGAGTTAACAGGACGTTACAAGAGTGAACGTCGAGGTTTAGCAGGAATTGCATTGACTACAGATACTTCTGCATTAACGGCAATTTCTAATGATTATGGATACAACCGTGTTTTTGACAGACAGGTTGAAGCACTGGTACGAGAGGGAGACTTAGTTATTGGTATTTCAACCTCAGGAGAGTCTTTAAATATTATCTCTGCTTTGCTTTTAGCTAAAGATATGGGTGCGAAAACCTTAGGATTCTCTGGAAAAGGTGGAGGTAAGATGAACTATGTTTGTGATTTAAATATGATTGTTCCTTCGGATGATACCCCTAGAATTCAAGAAATCCACATACTTATAGGGCATATTGTTTGTCAAGCTGTGGATGATGCATTTACTAAAGTATAGTTAAAAACTATACTTTAGTGATATTTTTGCTTATCATAAAGGTAATTCAAGCCTAGAACAAATGCCAAGGCATCTTTTTCTAACTCTACATTATGTTTTGTAGCTACTAGATGCTTATTTTTATACTCAAATGTTTGGGCAGGTTGACTTGGTTGAACTACTGCTACTTGGTTATCTACTCGTAGAGCGTAAGTTTCGTTAAATTGCATTAGATTGATATTCTTTTTCTTATCCGAAAAGATAGAGTGACCCAAAATAGGGTAGGTAAAATCTTTTCCCAAATAGTCAAGAGCTGTGGCTAAAATATCAGGTTGAGACGATAATTTATTATACTCTTTTGGTTTAACCCCTTCTCCTATAATTAGAGCAGGAATATGAAACATATTAACAGGTACAACATCATCGCCGTAAACGCGTATATTGTGGTCAGCAATCACTACAAAAATAGTATCTTTATAGTATGGAAGTTTTTTAGCCTCTTTAAAAAATGCTCCAATGGCATAATCAGCGTATTTTACAGCATTCTCTACACAGTTTTTATTGGGGATAATCTCATCTATTTTATCTTTAGGAATATCGAAAGGGCTATGGTTTGATGAGCTAAACATCAATCCTGCAAAGGGTTTCCCCTCGTTATAGAGTTGATTAAATCGCTCATTGGCTTTTTTGGCTAAATCTTCATCACTTACGCCCCATGTTGCTACAAAAGATGGGTTTTTATAATCTTTCTGCTCTACTATTTCATCAAATCCATTGCCCAAGAACCAAGAACGCATATTATCAAAGTGTGATTCTCCACCATAGAGAAACATAGTGTGGTAGCCCAAAGGCTTAAGCATTGAACCAAAGGTAAAAAAGTTATTTTGAGACTTGGTACGTTTAACAACTCCTTTTCCTGCCACAGCCAAAAATCCTGCTGTTGTTCCTGCTATTCCTCGTACACTTCGTGTTCCATTTGAGTATGTTTGACTAAACCATATTCCCTCTTTTTTTAGTTTTGTTAGTTCAGGAGTTATCTTTGGAGATATAAATTGATAGCCTAAACTCTCTTGCAAAAATATAACCAAATTTCTCTTTTTGGGTGTAGTAAAATGGCTCTTTTCAAGTCTTGAAAATGGAGAGCTTGAATTTAAATCATTAGCACTAATACCCAAACGCTTATTCATTCGATTTAAAACTTCATCTATAGGCATCTTTCCATATAGTTTAATGGCTTTGGTTGAGTATTGTTTATTGGCATAGATGGCATAACCCACAGAGTAGAGAGAGTTTTTTGTAATCTCATTAACAACTCTATTGCTTGTATACATAGCATCCGAGATATTAGCAGGTCTATGTCCAAAAGATGAACGGATTCCAATAAAAAGTAAAATAGCCAAAGGTAAAAACCATAAAACACGGCTTTTTAGTGGAGCTTTTAGAACCTCTATAAAGCTATCTTTTGTATTTTTTATAAATATCCAACCAAAAATGGCAATCATTATAAAAGCAATAGTTAGTGGTAGTTTAAAATCTCCAATAAGCATATTAAAGACCTCTTTTGGATACTCCAAATACTCTACAAATTTAAAGTTGGGTCGTACATCGTATTGGTTAAAAAATGGGAAAGTGGCATTTTCCATATAGATTAAAAATCCAACTACTACTAAAAAATAGATACGGAGTATCGCGTTTGTAATTTTTTTTAGAGATTCTGGAGTAAATGAGAGCAGAATTAGAGGAATAACCAAAAGCATAGAGGCAACAATGGTGTCCATTTTTAGCCCATATAGAAAGGTTAACCAATAATCTACCCCACTATTGGAAAAACGGTCAAAGTAGAGACCAAATAGAGCTAAACGCCCAACAAAAAATATAAGAATTATTAAAAGATAGTATTTAAAAAGTTTTTTAGCTATTTGCATCGTCTGCCTTATTTGAGTTCTTGCAAAACGAGGAGTAGAGACTTTAGTCTCGTTCAATTAAAAGGACTGAAGTCCTTACTCCAACAAATTTTGTAAAAACTCTATTTAATTTTTATGTATTGTACCATCTCTATCTATGAATTTTTTAATAAGCAAAACAATTAGCCACGCTAAAATCATTGTAATAACCGTATGGCTTAGAAAGTGGTCTCCAATCATCATTTTATAGAGACCCATACTCCAACCTACCGTTAAGGCTCCGAGTAGGGCTACGATTTTGTTTCGTCTTCTTTTAAACAAAAAAAAGAGACTCAGTAGTGCAAACCCTCCACTGGCATGACCTGCTGGAAAACATTTAATAGACGAGGGTTGATGAAATGTCTTTGGATAGGACTCCCAAACTTTTGTGCTGGGGTAGACTCCTCCATAATGTATCTCATTTTTTGGGCAAGGCATATTGGTTGCTTTTTTTAGCCCGCCTACAATTACAGGTACAAGTATACCCGATAAGATAACAATGATAATTCCTCTTTTATAGGCTTGAATCGTAGGATTTTTTCTAAATAGAATTAGTGTTATTAAAAAGAGAATACCAATAAAAATTAAGAGTTTTTTAATACCATCATAAAATATGAATTTATAAGGTTGGAGATTTTTATCAAGTATCCAACTGTGGCTAGTTGAATCGAAAAAAATATCTTGAATTTTTAGGTCAATGTCTGTTATTCCAAAAAAAATAATGGCAACAATAAGTATTAAAAAAGTTAAAATCATCTCTTTATTAATACTCATTTTAACATATCCATCTCTTGTTTATAGACTTTGGTTTGAACATTAAAAAGTCCTAATAGCGTATGGAAAAGATTGTCGTGAGAGTAGGCTTTACTCGGGTCAATGGTTTTTTGATTGCTCTTTCCAAACCAAACAATAGCTCCTACATGGGTCTGTGCATCAGGAGCCATGAAGTACGGGAGTCCATGTAGATATATGCCATGTTCTCCTAAACTCTCTCCGTGGTCACTCATATAAATCATGGTTGTTTTATAGCTTTTATCATATTTTTTTAATAGGTTGATAACGTTGGATAAAAAATAGTCTGTATATAGTAGGGCATTATCATAAGCATTATTAATGCTCTCTTTTGAACACTCTTCTAGTTGGTTTGTTTCGCAAACAGGGATAAATTTTTTAAACTCTTTGGTATAGCGTTTGTTATAGGCTGGTCCATGGTTACCCATTTGGTGTAGGACAATTAAAATATCTTTACCTTTTCGTTCTTTGATGTAAGCATCAAGACCTACCAACATCCCGTTATCACGACACTCTTCATCACAGAGAGTATTGGTTTTTTCTGTTTTATAATCTTCAAAAGGAACACGCAGTGCAACTCCTTTAGAGTTGGAGTTATTGTCTCTCCATAGGATTTCTACTTGGTTGGTATGGTGTAAGACATCCAAAACATTCTCGGTACTTATCCCTTTTTTGTAGCTGTAGTGCTTTCTGTCAAAGATAGAAAACATACAGGGAACAGAGTGTGCTGTAGAGGTACCACAAGAGCTTACATGAGGAAGATTTATAATATTCTCTTTTTTCAATAGAGGGTTGGTCTCTCGCGAATATCCATTTAAAGAAAAATGGTCAGCTCGGCTAGCTTCTCCAACGACCATAATAACGAGTTTAGGCTCTTTTTCGGCATTGAGTATTTTCGCATCCAAGCCAATAGGTTTGACAACGACTTCTCCACTGTTGAGTGTTTTTGCAATATAGTCCCCAATAGAGTACATCCAATAAGTAGGATTGGTGTAGTAGCGTAAGGGTTTATGCTCTCGGAAGAATGAGGTATAAAATTTACTAAATGAGAAAAGGATAATAATAATGACCAAAAGTGCTAAAAGCAAGGTTTTTAGCTTTCTAAAAGACTCTACTTTAAATGAATCAATTTTTAATTTTGTTTTATAGATAAGAAAAGAGGGGATTATCCCTAAAATGACCAGATAGAGAATCATATTTATATTAAATAAATCAAGTGATTCACTGAGGTCTGTCTGTATGGCATTACGCAACATATCACTGTCTATAACCACATGGTACGTGTTCATAAAGTAACTGGTAAAGGATGAAACAACTAAGAGGAGAATTAATAGAGTTTTTGTGGTATATCTACTACTTAAAAGTGTAAAAAGAAAAACCATAAATGCAAAAAGAAGAAGCGATAAAGAGAGGATATAAAGAATGTTCATTCCCTCAAGTGGATAGACCTCTAGTACGTTGGTAAAAAATGAGTAATTGGAAAATAGTGTGAAAAACAGTGCTGTTATGAGAATAAGTCTAATCTGTGTCATTTTTTATAGATTCCCTTTTTTAAAATTATTGCAATAATAGCAAAGTTTTATGAAGAACGTATGAAGACCCTTAGCCTAATATCTTTTTTAAACTATAGAAGGCTCGGGTCTTGCGTATTGTACCTTCTCGATTATCAACCAGTCCATAACCTCTAGCAATAAGTTGATGCCAATAGACTTTTTCTATTTTTTTACTCTTTAACGCAATATCAAAATACTCCAACATATATTGGTTATATTGCTCTTCACTGACACACTCTTTTTCCGAGGTGGGAGCGTAAGGGGCTGTGCCACTTAATGGCCAGTTACTTTCGGTAATATAAATAGCATTATTGCATTTGGACGAGCTTTTTACAATCGTATCTAAAAACTCTATTTTGTTTTTAAAATCAAATATTCTCATTTGGGTTGAGTAGGGGCTACCCCTACGGTCAACATACAACAACGAGGCTACTTTGTCATAATAAATGGGATAGTTATTAAATAGGGTACGAATGGTAAAATGGTACTCGAAATCTATAATTGATGAGCCAATAAGTTTTATATGAGGAAACTCTTCATCACGAACCTTTTGAACCACTTGATAAAAGTTTAAATACTCCTCCATAGATACAAATGACCACTTTATTCTATTTATAGCATTTCCTATCATAAACTCATTGGCTACACCTTGGAATTTTTCAAAAATAGTGCTTATGTCTTTGGCTAAGAGTTCATGATTTGTTATATGTTCTCTATCTTGGATAATAGTAATAAGTATCTCTTTATCTGCTCCAAATCCTTTGGCAAACTCTACATAATCATCTATATTTTCTATGTCGTTTAAAAAAACTCTAATTTGTAGAGATTTTACTCCTAGCTCTTCGACTAATTTAAATTGCTCTTCGCCTTTGTCTAGGTTGACGCATAAGCCATAAAAATCTTTAGATACCGTAGGTTCGATTTTATCGAACGTTTTATTCAAGCTAAATTTTAGAAAAAGATACGGAAAATAAAAAAGATTCGTAGCTATCAGTTTCAAATAGTCAAGACCATGACCTTTGCGTAATTCTTTTTTTAGATTTCGTTTGAGTACATGAGGTTGGTCAGAGTAGTAGTCCCATGGAAATTGATTTACCATTAAAGCTCCTATATGCTACTTTTTAAAAAATTTTAATATTATATCAAAAGAGCATTAATTTGGTTAAATTTAAAATTATGCTAAAATTATGTTATGAAAATAATGAATGTAATATCTTCCCGTAGATACCTTTTTTTTATCTCTCAAGATTATAGTTTTCCTGTATTACGACCTTTACAAAAGGCTATTCTCTCACGAGGAGATGAGGTTAAATGGTTTATGTATGGTAATGAGATAAATCAAAACTATTTAAAAGAAAATGAATTAAAATTAAAAACTATTGATGAGGTTGTAGCTTATCAACCTGATGCTGTATTTGTTCCTGGTAATGTTGTTCCCTCTTTTATTTCTGGTTTAAAAGTAGAGGTGTTTCATGGATTACCAAGTACTAAATCTACAAAAAGTGGTCAACTTTATCACTTTATAATTAGAGGTATGTTTGATTTATATTGTACTCAAGGGAGAAGCTCTACAAAGCCATTTCAACTCTTGGCTGATAAATATGGATATTTTAAAGTACAAGAGACAGGTTGGTGTAAACTTGACCCACTTTTTCCTTTGGTTAAAAAAGAGGGAACGCTTAAAAGTATCTTTTTTGCATCTACTTTTAGCCCTCGTTTTTCAAAGGCAAAAACTCTATATCCACTACTCTTTGAGATGATGCAGAAGTATGATTTTCAGTGGTATATTACGCTACACCCTAAAATGGATAGAGAGGTAGTTGCTCTTTATAAAAATATTAAATTAGATAATGTTACTTTTGTTGAATCGGTTAATTTACTAGAGGCTTTTAAAGAGGCAGACTTAATGGTGTGCGATACTTCATCAATTATTTATGAATTTTTAACACAAAAAAAGCCTGTTATTACCTTTCAGACCCAAAAAGATGAACCCTCTTTAATCAATGTTACGCAGATAGAGCAATTAGAAGAGATAATTTTAAAAGTATTGAATGATTTAACTATTAATCAAGAAAATATTCAAACAGATTTAAATGAGTTTCATCCTTATCGTGATGGAGAGTCAAGTCAACGTATTTTAGATGTGGTTGAGGAGATGCTTGAAGGTAAAAATATTTCATCTAAGAAAAAACCTCTAAATATTATTAGAAATTTTAAATTGCGTAAAGAGCTTGGGTATTGGAAGCTTTAAAATATAAAAGGATTTGAATGGTTTGTTTAAGACATAAGGAGCGTAAGTTTATTTGCGTTAAAAAAAGTATTTTATATATGCTACTCTATGGAATTCTATTTAGCACAATATTTTTGTCAATGGATTGGCTTTATGCTTTAAATAACGAATATTTTATATTTGAGTTTACTTCAAAAGAGTTTTTTAACAAAATGGCTCTTTTGGGACTACTAATTTCTCTTATATCCAAATTAAAAGTTAGAATGATTATCTATATACTTATTTTATTGGCTTCTTTTGCTCAATATGTACATTTTGCCTATTTTGGTAAAAATATCTCTGGTATTGAATTTTATCTACTGGGAACAAATTTACATGAGACGATTGAAGTCTTTTCAACCATGCTTCAGATAATATGGATGCCTCTGTTGCTTGTTTTTGTGGCGTTTATATTCTTGTTTTTTCTTGATCGATACATTGCTGTTCGTACATTTAAATATAAACATGGTTTAAAAATACTTTTATTAGGAGTATTCATTTTAAATATAAAAGTGTTTTATCTAACCAATATAAAAGTAGGTAAGTTAAAACACCATGAAAGTAAATTGATTTATCCCCTTACCAATCGTCATTCATCACGAAATTTTTTTATTAGTGCAAACTATTTTTTATTTGGTATCTTACCTAAAAAGATTTCTCATAAGGGAGCTGATTTTCCTATTCTAAAAAAGCCAGAGAGTGAAGATAATAAAACTAACCGAACAGTAATTCTAGTTATAGGTGAGAGCCTTCGTTATGATACTTTTTCTCTTTATGACAATAAGCTAACACCTAAACTTCAAAGTTTGAAAGAGGATAAAAACTTTTTTTATAAAAAAGTATATTCTGGGGGAACTATGACGAAAGTTTCAGTATCTACTTTAATTAATCGTTTAAAATATCCAAGTGGATTAAAACAGATTTCAGAAGAAGATAATTGTCTATTTAAGTTGGCAAAAGAGAACCATTATTCTACCTATTTCCTTTCAGCTCAAACAGGTTATCATCTACAAATTATACATGATTTGGTCTGTCCTAAATATATTGATAAACTGATTAATAGAGATGATTTTAATGATTATATAATACCACGAGGTTATGATGAAGATTTACAAACCTTAATGCAGAAATTGGATATTCTTAAAAAGAAAAACTTTATTGTTTTACAACATCGAGGGTCACACTCTCCTTATGAAAAACAGTATCCAAAAGAGTTTGACCGATACAGCAGTTATGAAAATACAGCACTTTATACTGATAACTCTCTTTATAAACTTATTAATTATGTCAAAGATAACGCAAAAAACGAGACATTTATCTTTTATGTCTCTGACCATGGAGAGCTATTGGGGGAAAATGGTAAAAAAGGGCATGGACATTTGGTAAAAGAGGTTTATGAAGTTCCATTTCTAATGTATACCAATAGCAAAGATAACGGACTTAAAGCACAGTTTAAACATGTAAAAAACCATTATGATATTTCAAATTATATTTTGTCTTTACTTGGATACAAAGCAGATTTAATTAAAGATGAAGATAGAAGACTCTTTATTCTAAATGCCGACTTAGATGGTTTTTCAGGCTATGGAGTGATTGATATAAACAACAGTATTGAGTCAAAAATAGAGATAAAAAGGTATTAACCTTTTATCTTTTTAAGTCTCTTTTTATTAGCAAGATATTTTGCCTCATCTTTTAAGGCACTATTAAGTGCTTTCTCTAGCTCTACTTCATCTAATTTTGAAATTTTGGCATAGTGTTGAACCATCAATTTATTATCTTTATCATTTTTGGTTAGTTTAGAGATACTTTTCATTCTTAACTTATTATCAAGTTCAATAAACTGCATACGATTCACATCAATAATCGAAAATAGGTAAGTAGAGCCTATTTTTCTAACCAAAATATTACCAGGAGAGTAGTCAATATGGTAAATATTTTTCTTATGTAATTTATGGGTATACTCTATAAACTGTTTTAAAATATTCTCCCTATCTTCAAAATTTTCATCTGCAAAAACAGCCCGTATCTCAAAATCAAAATTAAACAAATCAGAAATATAGAAACTCTCTTTAAATCTAAAAGGTGTAGGAAACTCTATGTAGCCTACAGGTTCTGGAGTATGTATCTCTAGCCTTCGTAGTTGAATGGAGTTTTCAAAAGAGCGTTTTGCTTTGGAGTCTCGAAAAAATCTATAGACAATTTGATTAAGCAGATGAGGTGTTTTAAAAGATTTAACCACATACTTTTTCCCCTCAAACTCTACTACTTTAATAATATTTCGTTTATCATAGATGACTTGGTTCTCTTTCTGATTAAAGTATAGTTCTATATTGGTTACAAAATCTTTTAGTCGCTCATTTGGGCATTCATAGGTCATTATATCTCTCTTTTACTATTTTGTAGATACGCTCTGATACTTTACCATCTATCTCTCCACATATATCTTTGGCAAACTCTAAACGTTTGGATTCTAATTTTGATGGGTTGTTTAGTGCCTCTTTTGTATACTCTATGGTCTCTTTATAGCTTTTAGCAATATCTAAAATGGTTCTGTATTTCTCTTTTGATTGGTCAATTCGTTTGGTTAACTTCCACGGCATCAAATAGTAAGACCAACGCAGTTTAAAGTACTGGTTTGATACAACAGGCTTATTGAGTGAAGCAAACTCAAACATAGCAGAGCTTTCATCACTTATCATTACATCAGATGTGGCTAAAAATGGAACTAAGTTATACTCACTTAGTGGCAAGATAGTACAGTTTTGGTACTGCTCCCATATTTTAAATTTTTTTAGATGATTTTTGTATTTTTTACGCTCATAAGTAAGATAGTGGGGCTTAACCCAAATATTGTACTCTTTAAACTCATTGGGAAAATCATCAGCCATCTTTTCAATAGAAGAGGGGAAAAAGGTTGGGGCATATAGAATGGTTTTTCTATTTTTATCTAAACCATATCTTTTAAAGAGTTCATATTTTTGCTCTTTGGAAAAGTTTACTATCTCATCAAATTTAGAGAAACCTACTAGAGCCAATTTATCTTCATATTGTGGATAGAGTGATTTAACTCTATTATATTTTTGAATACCCTCGGCAATATAAATATCAAAATACTCTATCGAAGAGAAAAAAGAGGTAGATTTTGCCCCTATACCATGCTCTAAAAAAATAGTTATGGCTTTTAGCTCTTTGGCTCTCTCATAAGGGTTGGCAAAAAAGATAACATCTGCTTGTTTATCAAAAAGAATCTCCTCTCCAAAAAAGTACTTTAGATTGTTCTCTTTGGCTATAAACTGCATATTTTCAGAGTTCTGTTTGGTTGATAAAATATAGACAACTTCATCGCCATTAGTCTCAAAAACTTTTCCAATAGGCAGAAAATGTGGAAAGTAGTAGGGATAGGCTACATAAAAGTATATTTTCATCTGTATATATCCTCTATAGTATGCTTCCAACGTTTGTGCATCCAAAACCACTCTTTTGGGTGGGCTTCTATCGCTTTTTGCATGGCATCAGCTTGTGCTTGTGTTAAGAGCTTTAAATCCTCATCTTGATTCTCTGTTTTAATCGTTTTAATTGGCTCATAAATCTTGATATGATAATTTTGATAATCATCTGTAGAGATAAAAGCAGGAATTAAATCTATATCAAATTTGCGTGATAATATAGAAGCCAAAGGGGTATGCGTTGCAGGGTGGTTAAAAAAATTAACTTCAATTGATTGATTAACTCGAATGCTTTGGTCAACCAATATTCCCACTGCTTTTTTTTGAGATAGTGCTTTAATTGTCCCTTTCATTGCCCCTTTTTTATAGACCATCTCCACATTAAAACGTTCACGATTATCTTTTAAAACCTTGTCCATTAAATCAGAGTCAAGCTTTCGCCCAACACCAACCAGTGTTAAATTAAATTTAATAGCAATTGCTTGTGAAAGAAGCTCCCAGTTTCCTTGGTGTCCTGTTACAAAGATTATTTTTCTGTTTTGCTCTTGGTAGCTTTGAACTATCTCTTCGCCTTCAAAGGTTATGTTTTCTATAACCTCCTCTTTCTTCATTCCATCTCTTTGTATAATTCCTAGAGTAGTATCTAACAGATTCATAAAAGCAGATATCCCGTACTCTTTTTTCTCTTTCTGGGATAAAGCCTCCGACTCCGAACCAAAGGCTATATCTAAATTTTTGCTGATGATTCTTTGATGTTTTTTACTTACTCTGTAGGCAAACCAAGATATACCTTTCATGATTTTTATCATAATAGGTCTTGGAAAGAGCCAAAGAAAAAAGCCAAAAATCTTATAGAGTCCTAAATATAGATAGTCAACCATTTAGTAGACCTTTTGCCATTAATATGACTCGATGAGATGGAATTTTAGTTATAGAGAAGTCATTTTTATCAAGTTTATAGTGGTCAACATCACTCTTTGACTTGATGGTTTTGTTAATAGAAGTTTCATAAACTCTATTGACAGGTGTTGGACCAAAAATAGTAATAGAAGGAACATTTAATCCCCATGCCATATGGGTTGGACCTGTATCATTCCCTATCAGTAAATCTGATTTTGCAATAATGTATTTTAGAGAGTTTAAATTAATCTTTGGTAGAGCTTTTGCATGCTTGGAGTTCTCTTCTATCCATTTGGCTCTCTCCTCTTCCTCTTTACCTCCCCATGCAATTAAAACGTTCTCTTTTAGGTGGTTAGCAACCTCTACAAACTTCTCTTTGGGGTAGTTACGGCTCTCCCATGTTGAACCAATAATAAAAATAATATTTTTTTTCTCTGTCGAAAGATAAGGCTCTAAGCTTTTATCTTCGTTATAAAATAGAAAAGGCTCTTTATCCAATATCATCTGAGGAGTAATATTAATATTTAGGGGTTCACTCATCACTTTAGCATTTCTATCAATGGTATTGGCATCGTAGGCTATCTCTATTTTAGAGTCATAAAAATAGGAAGCAACTCCTTCTCGAATAGAATCTTTGGAGAAGCCCGTTCTATTTTTTCCAAGCAGTTTGGCTGTAATAGCAGATTTTAAAAGCCCTTGTGCATCAATAACCAAATCGTAGTGGTTTTGAGCATAGGTTCGTATCTTTTTTATCTCTTTAAAAAGAGCCAATTTGTTTTCTTTGAGTGCTTTTAAATTTACAGTTAAGATGTTATCAATATGTGGATTATTTTCTAAAACTTGTGCAAAACCTTCTTCGACTATCCAGTCTATTTGAAGAGTGGGTTTGGCTCGTTTAATGTACTGTAACGCTACCATGGCATGAATAATATCGCCCATAGCCGAAAGTTTGACAATTGCAACTTTCATGTATATCCTTTAGGTTCTTTATAAAAAATTGCACTATTCTACCAAAATAGTATAAAGAGTGCAAAAATAGGCATAACACCTTTCAATTTAATTTGCTATAATCACGATAATATATATAAAGGAACAAGCCTTGATAGGAATTGTTGATTATAACATGGGAAACCTAGCTTCTGTGATAAATGCTTTTGAGATACTTGGAGCAGATATAGCTGTAGAGAGCGACCCTTCAAAGTTAAACGAATATGATAAATTAATTTTGCCAGGTGTCGGTGCATTTGGCGATGCAATGGAACACCTAAAAGAGAATGGCATGGACAAGGCTGTCAAAGAGTACGCCAACAGTGGAAAACCTCTTTTAGGAATTTGCCTTGGAATGCAACTGCTATTTGAGAGCTCAGAAGAGTTCGGTTCAAGCCAAGGTTTAGGACTAATCGAGGGTAAAGTAGTTGCTTTTGATGAGTCAAAATTTGACCATAAATTAAAAGTACCACACATGGGTTGGAATGAGCTTTTTAATCAGAATGATACTGCTTTGTTTGATGGACTGGATAAAGAGTTTTATTTATATTTTGTCCACTCTTTTCACGCTGTATGTGATGACAAATATGCGATAGGGAAAACCTATTATGGTTATGAATTTGTATCGGCTGTAAACAAAGATAATATCTACGGAATACAACCCCACCCAGAGAAGAGCCATGAGAATGGTTTGAAGATTATAGAGAATTTTGTAAAATTATAAATATACATTTGATGTGTGATATGGTCACACCTACGGTAGGGTGTTTTCCCATGAAAACACCATCAAAACCAAATTTAAGATATTAATATGGTGCGATAGCAATCGCCCCCTACAAAGGAGACCCAATGAGCGAACATTTCATAAAAAATATAGAGATTAAAAATTTTAAATGTTTTGAAGATTTCAAGGCAGAAGGCTTTGGTCGGGTTAATTTAATTGGTGGGAAGAATAATGTGGGGAAGACGGCTTTTATGGAGGCTGTTGGAATTAATGTTCATTCCACGAATATTTTAACTTTGTTTAGTTCTCTTATGGCTATTTATTTTGAAAGAAATAAATTAGAGTTTATAGAGAAAGGTTATTCTGTAGATGATTTAAAGAGTTTATTTGAAAGTAGACAGACTTATTTTTCAAAATCGAATATAAATGAAGTCCATTATAAACTTTATAATAAAGATGGTAAAAAAGAGTATATTTTTAATATAAATAATAAAGAGATAGCTATAAATTCAAATGATTTTTCATATGAAGTAGAATATATATCAAATATTGAGTATATAAGTAATTTAGGTTTTAATAACAGTAGTCTACAGAAAAATTATATTACAGTTCAACGAATAGATAAAGAGTATATTTTAAATAAGTATATTAATGAATTTGATAACTCTATTGAAAAATTTAAAATATTTGATGGTAGTCCTGAGTGTAAACTAAAAAATAGCAATAGCTATATAAAAATAAATGAATTTGGAGATGGATTAAAACATTATATCTCAATTATATGTTCTCTATATGCTTGTGAAAACGGTTATCTATTTATTGACGAAATAGATAATGGAATACATTACACGCAATTAGATAGATTATGGGAAATAATCCTAACAATTTCAAAACAACAAAACGTCCAAGTCTTCGCCACAACCCATTCAAAAGAGTGCATAGAGTCTTATGCTAGAGTAGCTAAGAAGTTGGAAGATAATGAGATTATATTTATAGAGTTATGTAAAAGAGAAGAAGAGATAAAAGCATTTGTCTATCCTTATGATTGGTTTATAGATGAGATAGAACAAGAGCATGAGGTACGAGGATGTCTCTAAGAATTTTTGTTGAAGGAAATGATGATAAAAACTTTATAGTTAAACTTTTGAATGATTTAAAAAAATATAATCAAATAGATGTTTTAGATAATATAAATTTTAATAACTATATTACGATTATGGGAAGTAAATCTAAGCTTTTAGATAGTAGTCATGAAAAATATCAAAGGATTTCACGAAAGATAGGCTTTGAAGTTTTAGAAGTTCTTTTTATCTTCGATTGTGACTTTGAAGTAGATGATAAAAACTGTAATGGAATGAAAAAATCCTTAGAGTGTTTTGATAATCTAAAAAAAGAGTTAAATTGGACTATTCCTATGGATGTTCATATTTTCGATAAAAATTTAGATTATTTTTTAGTCGAAACCATAAACAAAAAAGAGTGCTATGAACATTTTGATAAATTAATAGAGTGTTTAGATGTAGAAAAACTAAAACCAAATAAAAAACCAATAGCAAACTTATATAGAGATTTATACCCCTATCCTCAATTTTATTTTAAAGATGATAGATTTCAACCATTAAAAGATAAATTAATAGACTTATTTAAAGGAATAGAAAAATGACAATACTACCAGCCATAGACCTAAAAGATGGAAAAGCAGTACGCCTAAGCAAAGGCTTAATGGATTCAGCAAAGATATATAGTGATGAGCCTTGGCAGGTTGCTAAACGATTTGAAGAATTGGGGAGCGAGTGGGTTCACTTGGTTGACCTAAATGGAGCTTTTGCAGGAAAGCCTGAGAACTTGGAGCAGATTAAGAAAATTCGTGAGAATTGTAATTTAAAATTAGAACTTGGTGGGGGGATTCGTGATGAAGAGACCATTAAGATGTATTTGGAGCTTGGGATTGATAGATTGATTTTGGGTTCTATTGCTGTAAAAGACCCACAGTTTGTAAAAGAGATGGCATCTAAATATCCTATTGTTGTGGGTATTGATGCGATTGATGGAATGGTGGCTGTTGAGGGTTGGGCAGAGACTTCAGATATGGAGGCTACTGACCTTGCAAAAGAGTTTGCATCTTGTGGAGTACAAGCTATAATATGTACCGATGTTGGTCGTGATGGGATGATGACAGGGGTTAATCTTGAGTTTACAAAAGAGATTCAAGAGGCTTCGGGGCTAGAGACCATTGCAAGTGGTGGATTAAAAGATATGAGTGATATTAATGGGCTGATTGAAATGGGCATTGATGGAACCATTGTGGGAAAAGCCTTTTATGAAGGGACTTTGGATTTAGAAGAGGCATTTAAAGTTGCTAATGGAGTAAAATAATGAGTGGAAAATATTATGAATTAACAATTACATTGGAAAATGAAGATTTTGTGGAGTTTATTGCTGATTTTGTTGCCAATATTGCAGGAGATGGACTTGAACTGGGGAATAATCATATTATTGTTCGTTCTGAAAATGATTTATCTTATGTCGAAGAAGCAGTGAACTCATTGATTCGTACATTGGGTGGAGAAATCGCTATTGAGTACAAGATGGAAGAGAAAAAGAATCAAGATTGGATAGCTACGTATCAGAACTCTATAGAACCAATTGAGGTAGGAAAATTTTACATTTATCCAAGTTGGTATGAAGCTAAAAAAGATAAGATTAATATTAAGATAGACCCTGCATTAGCATTTGGTTCAGGACATCATGCAACTACTTTTTCATGTTTGGATGCTATTGGAACATACGTTCAGGGAACAGAGCGTGTTTTAGATGTGGGCTGTGGTTCAGGTATTTTAGGTTTGGCATGTACTAAATTAGGAGCTCAGGTTGATTTGTGTGATACCGACCCTATTTCTGTCGATTCCTGTGAGCAAAATTTTGCTTTGAACAGTGAAGAGTACGAAGAGTTATGGGAAGGTTCAGCAAATCAAGCTAAAGGTCAATACGACGTGGTTATTGCCAATATTATTGCAGATGTATTAAAGTTTATAGTACATGATTTGAAACGGGCAACAAAAACGGATGGTATTTTAGTACTTTCGGGTATTTTAGATAAAAAAGAGCTTCAAGTAACAGAGGTCTATACGGACTTTGAGCTGTTAGAACGAAAACAGAAAGATGAGTGGGTAACACTGGTCTACAAAAAATTATAAATTAGGAAATAAAAAATATAGATGAACAATCAAAACAATAATCAAAATAACGATAATAATAACAACAATTTTTTTAATGACAATCCATTTTTAGCCTTTGGTATTTTTGCTTTAGTTGTTATTATTCTTGTCAAATCATTTACGAATGAAGATTCCATAAACAACATTATGGGTAGCAATCAGATTGCGAAAACAGAGCAGGTAAAGTATTCGGATATTAAAAAATATATTCGAGATGACAAGGTAAAATCGGTAAAGATTACATCAACCACCATTGAAGCCATCGGTAAAAATGGAGCTATTCGTTACGTGGCTCAAAACATACCTGTGGCTGATAAAGAGTTGATTCCAATGCTTGAAGAGAAGAACATTACCTATGAAGGTCGAATTGGTAAGGGGCTTGTCTCTGAACTAATTGGAATGCTTTTACCTATCTTTATTTTCTTTGGTATTTGGCTCTTTTTAGCTAAAAAGATGTCCAAAGGAATGGGTGGAATTTTGGGGGCTGGAAAGTCAGACAAAATGATAAATATGGAGACACCAAATGTAAAGTTTGATGATGTCCAAGGGGTTCAAGAGGCAAAAGATGAGGTTGTTGAGATTGTCGATTTCTTAAAATATCCTGAGCGTTATATTGAACTGGGGGCTAAAATTCCAAAAGGCTTATTGCTTGTGGGACCTCCAGGTACAGGTAAAACGCTTTTAGCTAAAGCCGTAGCAGGCGAAGCAGGTGTTCCTTTCTTCTCGGTAAGTGGTTCGAGCTTTATTGAGATGTTTGTGGGTGTTGGTGCGAGTCGTGTTCGTGACCTATTTGAACAGGCTAAAAAAGTTGCTCCCTCTATTATCTTTATTGATGAGATTGATGCTATTGGTAAAAGCCGTGCAAGTGGTGGTCAAATGGGTGGAAACGATGAGCGAGAGCAGACTCTAAACCAACTACTAGCAGAGATGGATGGATTTGGTACAGACACCCCAGTTATTGTCTTGGCGGCGACAAATAGACCTGAAACACTGGACGCTGCCTTACTAAGAGCAGGGCGTTTTGACCGTCAAGTATTGGTGGATAAACCCGATTACGCAGGGCGTTTGGCTATTTTGAAAGTACACTCTAAAGATGTAAAATTTGATGAGTCTATTGATATGGAAATCATCGCTAAACAGACAGCAGGAATGGCAGGAGCTGATTTGGCGAACATTATTAATGAGTCAGCACTCTTGGCAGGTCGTCGTAATAAAAAGAACATTACACAAGCTGAACTGCTAGAAGCAATTGAACGAGCATTTGTAGGGCTTGAGCGAAAAAATAGAAAAGTTTCAGATGTAGAGAAACGAATCGTAGCCTACCATGAGAGTGGACATGCCCTAATGGCAGAATTGACCAAAGGTTCTACTCGTGTAACTAAAGTTTCGATTATTCCTAGAGGTTTAGGTGCGTTGGGATATACCTTGCACTTGCCAGATGATGAAGACCGATTCTTGAAACGTAAGTATGAGCTTATGGCTGAAATAGATGTGCTTTTAGGTGGACGTGCAGCTGAAGAAGTATTCTTGGACGAAATCTCTACAGGTGCAGGAAATGACCTTGACCGTGCAACGGCTATTTTAAAAGATATGATTTCTGTTTACGGTATGAGTGATGTTGCAGGTTTAATGGTACTTTCACGTTCTCAAAACTCTTTCCTTGGTGGAGGAATGGTTTCAAACGACTACAGTGAAAAGATGGCACAAGATATTGATGCTAGTATCAAAGCCACATTGACAGAGCGTTATGAATTTGTCAAGAAAACTCTGAATGAGTACAATGGAGCAATCGAAAAGATGACAGCCGTTCTTTTAGATGTCGAAGTAATTGAGGGCGATAGAGTTCAATCAATTATTAAAGAGTTTGAAGAAGAGAATAATATGGAGTCACGTTTGGCTCATGTTAAGAAAGAGAATGCTTAATTCTTTTTCTTTCGTTACGAATTTTAAATTCGTA
>Ga0256826_1000209_pt1 | contig 33522 bp, 22 predicted proteins | sample CV79metaG_FD_185975 | JGI IMG/M metagenome (GOLD analysis project Ga0256826, IMG submission 185975) | Hydrothermal vent microbial communities from East Pacific Rise, Pacific Ocean - CV79 | ecosystem: Environmental > Aquatic > Marine > Hydrothermal vents | place: Pacific Ocean: East Pacific Rise...
TTCTAGTATTGGATTCTTTAATATACTCTTCATAGCATAGTTGATATAATTTGCAAGTTCCATAAAATAAGCCTTGTATATTGATGTTGTGGTAACAAAATTATACTAAAAAGTGCCTATTTATGGGCTTTAAAATTCAACTTAAGTTAGTGGATTTATTGGAATCTATGTGCGAAAGTTGAGTAAAGACTTAGATGTTAAAGTGTTAAATTATGAAAAAGATTTAGAGCTAAGAATACTCTTCTTTGATTTAAAAAATCCAGAGGAATTTTCGTTGTGAGCAGAGCCAAAGGAAATATAGCAGAAGATAAAGCGACTCTTTTTTTAGAGGAGAGGGGCTATATTATAGCTGAGAGAAACTTCTACTCTCGCTTTGGTGAGATAGATATCATCGCTACAAAAGATGAAGTTCTGCACTTTGTTGAAGTTAAAAGTGGGCTTGATTATGAGTCTGCTATACAAAATATTACCCCTCAAAAGCTATCGCGTTTGATTAAAACTGCTCATGTTTATATGAAAAAAAACACCTTAGATCTTGATTTTATGTTAGATGCTCTTATTGTGACGCCAAAGCAGATAGAGCTGATAGAGAATATAAGTTTATGATAAAATTTCTTCTAATCTTTTTTGTACTTCTTTTAAATCTTAATGCAACTCTTATTGATTTTTCAAAAAATAGTGAGAGTATACTTTTAAAGAGTGATGTGTATATAGATACACAAAAACTAAGTTTTGAGCAGATAAAAAATAAAAATGTTTTTTCCCCTAGTGATACGGAACATATAAATTTAGGTTTTGTAAAAGATACTGTTATCTGGATTAAACTAGAGTTTCAGAATCCTTCTACGAAGAATATAGAGAAAATTTTAGAGATAAAAAACCCACTTTTAGAGTCTATTACTCTTTATGATGATAAGTTTATAGATAAGAAAGGGATGCTATATGCAGATACTAATCATAAAAGTATTAATAGATTTTTTAAAATAGAGATAGAAGCCAAAGAGTTCAAAACATACTACTTAAAGCTTGAAAACTCCACTACAGCACTTCGTTTTGGAATATCTTTAAAAGATAAAATCAGTTTTTTAGAGGATGACTACCATAAACAGATGGTGATTACAATCTTTTTTAGTGTTATTATAATGCTTCTTATCTATAACTCACTTCTTTTTATCTACACAAGAGAGAATGCATATATATTTTACTGTTTTTATCTACTTACACTTATATTTCAGCAGATGACATACCTTGGTGTAAGCCAAATATTTTTACCTCATTGGTTCATCTATTATGATAATTTAAATGTTGTTTTTAAAGTCAATATTATGTATATAGCAGCTGCTATTTTTGCAAAGAGTTTTTTACAAACGGAAGCCTATCCAAAAATAAATCGCATATATAACCTAATTATTATAGCCGCAATGATAGAGATACCTCTTTTTGGGATGCCGGAGTTTTATTATCCAGAAGTTGCTATCTTAACCGGATTTTTATTTGTGGTATTTAATATACTTGCAAGTATCTATATCTATAAACGAGGGTATACTCAAGCGAGATTTTTTGTAATTGGCTGGAGCTTTTTAGTTGTTGGATTTATAATTATGATATTTGATGGGCTTGGTCTTATTAGCGTAATGCATAAGATGTCAAACCTTATTATATTTTTGACCGCCTTAGAGGCGATTGTGCTCTCTTTAGCCTTTACTGATCGTTATATGATTTTAAAAATGGAAAAAGAAGCAACGGACACTGTTCTTGTAGATACACTTAAAGAGAGACAGAAAGTTATTGAGTATGAGATAGAGAGGCGTACGAAAGATTTAAACGCGGTGCTAGAGAGTAAAAAAGTGCTCTTGCGAGAGCTACACCATAGGGGTAAAAATAATTTGCAGCTTATACTTTCACTCGTGAGAATGCAATCAGATGGATCTGATGAGGTGACTAAGTCCAAGTGTAGGGATTTAGAGGGTAGAATTAATGCTATTTCAAAAACACATGAGATTTTATATGTGAAAGAGGATTTGCAGAAGATTGAGATGCAGGAGTATGTTCGCGAACTCTGTAGAGATTTAGAGAGTTTAAGTAGTAGAAAACTAAGTATAAATATTCAAATAAGTGAGATATATCTACCTCTGCAAGAGGCGAGTTATATTGGTCTAATAATCAATGAAATCATAACAAACTCCATTAAGTATGTAAATAGAGATGAGATTTTAATAGATATAGATATGAGCCTAGAAAACAGTATGTATAAACTAACTATAAAAGATAATGGAGATGGATTTGATTTTAAGAGTACAAAGATATCAGGTTTAGGCATAAAGTTAGTAAATACATTGGTTAAACATCAATTTGATGGTACACTTGAGACAGATAATAGTAATGGATTTAAATATATGATAGAGTATAAGTTATGAGTTTAAAAAATGTACTGATAGTTGAAGATGAAAGTATAGTCGCATTGGAGCTCTCTGGATATATTGAAGCCTTAGGTTTTAGTGTTTGTGGTATCGCTTCAAGTGCTACTCAAGCATATGAAATAGCAGAGAAGTCTGAAGTAGATTTAATCTTAATGGATGTCCATATAAAAGGTGATGTCGATGGTATATCCTGTGCCGGGATGATTAAAGAGAGTAGAGATATTCCTCTCATTTATATTAGTGCATTTAGTGATGATGAGACTCTCCAAAGAGCTATAGATACAAATCCTAGTTCCTACCTTATTAAACCTCTCAATAGAATGGAACTTAAAGTTGCAATAGGAATAGCAATGAAAAATAGTGTTGAGACTCTTAGTAAAGGTGATGTTATTCTTGATAATGAGTTCTCTTTTGATAGTAAAAATAGAGAACTTATTTTACATGGAGTAAATATTCATCTAACAAAACAAGAGAAATTGTTACTATCTTTACTCCTGAATTCTAAAAATACAATTGTCAGCATATACGAAATAGAAAATTATTTATGGCCAGATAAGCAGAGTAATGAAAATACAAGAAGAGCTCTTATTTCCCGATTGCGTTCAAAGTTAAAGTATAAGTTTTTAGAGACCATCCACTCAATAGGCTATCGAATCAATATTTAAAATGCAATGCTTTTACAATGAAAGTATCTTATACTAGTAAGAGATAAACTCTAGGAGTATAAGATGCAAAGTAAAATAGGTATACTAATTTTTCCAATAATTTTAGTTATGTTCTTTTTTGGTGGCTGTAGTAGTGGAGGGAGTGACAGCTCTTCTATATCTTCATCACTAAGTGGTGTTGCACAAAAAGGTGCATTTTTAAAAGACTCAAATGTAAGCTTATGTAAGCTTAATGAGAAGATGGATTGTACTGCTGATGTGTTAGAAGCTAAGGTAAGTGATGATAAAGGAAGTTACGAGTTTAAAACTCTTCCTTGGAGTGGCCTTAGTCGTTTAACTATTAGTGGTTATTATCTTGATGAATTGACAGGTACAACTAGTCTCTCTCCTGCTACAATAACAGCAATCGTAAATATTAAGTCAAATCAGAAACAGAAAACAAATACAAATCTTTTGACAGATATGCGAGCAAAACGCATGAAAGATCTTGTAGAAAAAGGTAAGAGTGTAGATGAAGCATCAGATGAGTCAATGGATGATGTTAAAAAACTTTTTAATGTAAGTTCAGATGATTTTACTTCTTTAGATTTAGTTGATTTTAGTGCGGGGAAAGCCTCTGTAAATGCTGAACTACTTAGAATATCAGCTGCAGTGGCAAATGCACAAGATCCTGTAGGTACACTAGAAGAGCTTATGAAAATCTATAAAGATGGTGGGATTGAAGCTGTTTTAAATTCAACTCTCTATAGAACATTAATGGGGCTTATTCAAAAAGTAAAAGTAAAAGAAGTGTTAACTAAGATGGTCGGTGCAGACGAAGCTAATGCTGCATCTATCACTAATATCACTCCTTTTGCTGTAGCAAATATTGTTACTTATGGAGCAGTAAATGCCGACAATAAAGTAAGAATTACCTTGCTAGGTACAGAGTTCACAGGTGCACCGAGCATCTCTGTAAGTAGTAGCAATAATCTACTTGGAATTGATAATATAAGCCTTAGTGATGATAATATGTCAGCTATTTTAGATATGAATATATCAACATCTTGTATAGATATAAATGCTACATTTACAGTTGATTATATGACACTTAAAGATTTAATGGATCCAATCAGAACAAATGAGTTAAGATATAAAGATGAGATTTCTATCTGTGCTACTAGCAATGTGGATGACGATGTAAATTCGAACCCAGTTACAGTAGACCCAAGTGCAGTAATCTCTTTAGTTCCTCTTCATAAAAATCAGATTAGGCTTACACTTTTAGGTACAGAGTTTGAAAATTATACTGGGAGTATAAATGCCCAGCTTATTACAACTTCAAGTACATTAGCAATAGATAATACAGCAGTATCTGATAATAATAAATCAGTTATCTTCACTCTTAATGAGGAGACAAATTACTGTGCAGAAAATAATGTAACAATAGGCTTATATACTAACAATTTAAAAGATGTCCCTAATTCTAGCGATACCTTTAACTCAAATAAAATTAGATATGTATCGCCAGATACTTTAGCCGAGTGTAGTAATGGCAACGCGATAAGTGTACCAAACTCATTTAATAGAGCACCTACAGTTAGCATAACACCAAGTGTAGTAGGTCCAATAGCAGTTGAGACTCTTTTAGAACTCAATGCAACAGCAGTAGATGCAAACAGTGAAGACAGTGTGACTTTACAATGGCGATATAAAAGAGTTGATAGTGCAAAGTATAAATCAGGTGGGACAACTTCACATTTTAGCCAAGGGTTTATAAGTACAGGTCTCTATATTGTAGATGTGAATGCAACAGATAACCATGGAGCATCGACATTAGAGAGTATAGAATTTGAAGTAGTTGCAGTAAATCATGCACCTACAGTAAGAATCTCACCTAGTGGAGATAAATCTATAAATGTGGGGGAGAGTGTTCTTCTAAAATCTAGTGCATCAGATGAAGATGGAGATGAGTTGAGTATATCTTGGAAACTTAAAGAATCAGCAGAGAATGATTTTACAACAGTTGCTAATTATGGAGAAACAGGATTTAGCCATACTTTTGATACTGTTGGGACCTATTTAGTAGTTGTAGAAGCTGAGGATGGGAATGGTTCTACGGCTGATGCAAATATTACGGTAAATGTTACAGCCGTTCCAGATATTGTTACGACATTAGATGATATTAATATTACTCTGAGAGTAAAAGAAATAACACAGTTTTCTACTGGTATTGCAAATGGCTCAAATGATGTAGTACTTCAAGAAGCATCTCTACATGGGAATACAAGTTTTATATTAGTTGGAGGTGAATTTTGGCATATCTCCTACGAGAGTAAAGACTGTTTTATAGGTATTGATAGTTTTCTTTATAAACATGGAAATGATTATGGTCGTGTAAATGTAACAATTACTTCAGCATCTTCACTGCAACTTCTAAGTGAAACAAAAACACTTTTTAATACAGAAACAATAAATGGTGAATACTTAAGAGCAAAAAATTCTGATGAAACTTTTGAAGTAACAACAGATACACATGGTGGAAGTGCTTCTCTCATAGTTGTTGGTAATGAAATAATAAACTATAACTATAGGCCAGACAGCAATTTCACTGGAAATGATTTTTTTGAATATAGTGTGAGTGAGACTATAAATGAGTGTAGTTACTCAGATATAGGTCGTATTAGTTTTATAGTTGAAGATCAGCCTTCTGGATTACACCTCTTTACTTGGTATGATGATGTACATGGGTACGAGATATGGAGAACAGATGGAACAGTAGCTGGAACAGTAATGGTAAAAGATATTAGACCAGGAACTTATGGTGGTGGTTCAGTTGATAGTGCCGTTGTGATAGATGGTATTTATTACTTTGGTGCTAATGATGGTGTAAATAGTACAGAGTTATGGCGGAGTGATGGTACAGAATCAGGGACAACTATGGTAAAAAATATTAATGCTGGTGCAGATGATGGCTCTTTTCCTTATCATCTTTCTGTCATAGATAATAATTTTTACTTCTTTGCAAGAACTGGTGATAATAATGGCAGCAGCTGGAAAGGAAGTAAAGGTTTATATAAAAGTGATGGGACAGAAGTGGGAACTCTTTTAGTGGAAGATTTTGGAGATGATTCTTTAACAAGCTATATGGGAGCTGGCTATCTTCAATCATTTGCAAATCTCCTTATATTTGCTCAAGATGATGGTGCTGGTAATGGTCCACAATGGGAACCATGGATTAGTGATGGCTCAAGCTCATCATTTAAATTAAAAGATATATGGCCTGGTGATGAGGGCTCTAGTTTTATAGGGTGTATAGAGTTAGCTAATAAGTGCTATGCAGCTGCTGATGACTATGTACATGGTAGTGAACTATGGGTTACAGATGGTACTTCAGCTAATACACATATGGTAAAAGATATTAATGAAAATAACGATAGTGTAACAAGAGGAAGTGGAGGAGGTGCTTCAAACTTAACTGTAGTTGGCGATAAACTCTTCTTTGTCTCATTTGATACAGTTCAAGGTGTTTCTCTATGGAAAAGTGATGGAACAGAATCTGGAACACAAATGCTAAAAGATAGTTTTGCAGATGAAAATGAGACAAATATGGTTACACGTTATGGTTATAGAGATAACTATAGTGATTTTACAGCTGTCAATAATACTTTATTCTTTAAATTCAACGATGGAATTCATGGACAAGAAATTTGGAAAAGTGATGGAACAAATGCTGGCACAGTAATGCTAAAGGATATGGGAAGTGATGACTTTTCTGCTCCATCAGAGTTAAGAGAAATGAATGGAACACTTTACTTTTGGTTTACCGATAATACAATACCATCTAATAGTGGACTCTATAAAACAGATGGCTCAAGTGCTGGTACAGTACTAGTGAAAGCTTTTTCAAGTGATGATTTTGAAGTAAGTGGTAGAGGGATAATTGTGGATGGTTCAAAACTTTATATAGAGCTGTTAAACTATGCTAATAATGGTACAAAAGAGTACTGGATTAGTGATGGAACGAGTTCTGAAACCTTTAAGTTAGTTGATGGTGAAAGTTGGGGAGAAGGGAATTGATTTCTTTTCTATAATCTAAGTAATGCTATAATCCCCCTATTAATTTAGGGAGATTTTATGCAAGCAAAAATATTTTTTGGCTCATCTGAAGCAGTTAGTGAAACATTTAGTGAGAGGATAAGTCCTTTTAGTGGAAAAGTAGTTTCATCTGCTCCTGTTTGTAATGCAGATGATGCACTTAAAGCCCTAAAAATCGCACAAGATGCAACTCCAAGGGCAAAGGCTTCAACTCTAGCACAACGCTGCTCATGGCTCTTAGATGTAGCAAAAAAACTTCGTGAAAATAAAGAAGATATAGCAAAAACTTTGACTGACGAAGTAGGTAAACCTATTGCTTTTTCTCGTGTAGAAGTTGAACGCTGTATAGAGACAGTAACACTCTCTGCTGAGACTATGCGAACTATGCATGGTGAGACAATAAACACAGATGCCATGGCTAGTGGTAAAAAAACAACCGCATTTTTTACTCGTGAGCCAGCAGGTGTTATTGTGGCTATCACTCCTTTTAACTTTCCTCTAAATCTTGTAGCACATAAACTAGCACCCGCACTTGTCGCTGGAAACACAGTAGTTCTCAAACCAACTCCTGAAGCACCTTTAACTGCTTATAAATTTGCAAGGTTATTTATAGATAGTGAGTATGCTATTAAAGATGCACTGAGTGTTGTTTATGGTGATGCTGAGGTAGGAAGTGCTTTAATTACTTCAGATATTCCTCGTGTTATTAGTTTTACGGGGAGTGTTCCTGTTGGAAATATCATCACAAAATCAGCAGGGATTAAAAAAGTATCTCTTGAACTTGGTGGAAATGCAGCGACTTATATCTCAGCAACTGCAGACTTAGATTTAGCAGCAAACAGGTGTGCTTTAGGTGCTTTTGTAAACTCTGGTCAAGTATGTATATCCTTGCAACGTATCTATGTAAACGCGGATATATATGATGAGTTCGCAGTTAAAATGGCAGAGGAGACTAAAAAACTAGTAGTTGGTTCTCCTTATGAGGATGATACTTTTATGGGTCCACTTATAGATGATGATGCCGCTACACGTGCAATGAGTTGGGTAGAGTCTGCTATAGAAGAGGGTGCTGTTCCTCTTCTTCCACCTCATCGTGAAGGGAGAATGTTTCATCCTTGTGTTATGGCGAATGTAAGAGATGATATGGCAATAGTCTGTGAAGAGGTTTTTGCTCCTATTGTAAGTCTGGTAAAAGTAGATAATTTTGATGATGCACTTCCAAGAATGAATAACTCTCCTTATGGTTTACAGTTCTCAGTTTTTACAAATGATTTAAGCCTTATGCAAAGAGCAATATCTGAGCTTGATGCCGGTGGAATAGTTATCAATGATATGCCAACTCTCCGTTTTGATATTCAACCTTATGGTGGTGTAAAACTCAGTGGTGTTGGAAGAGAAGGTCCTAAGTTTGCTATTGAAGAGATGAGTGAGATTAAATCAGTTGTCATCTGTTAAAAAAAAGGTCATTATCTCCGCTTGCATTTTAGGTGAGTATTGTCGTTATGATGGCAAAACTAAAGAGTTAAACGCGGTGATAGAAGCTTATAAAGAGTATGATATTATTCCTTTTTGTCCCGAAGCACCGCTTTTTGGAACACCAAGAGAGAGAATCTCAGTAGTAGAGGTAGATGGTGAAAATAGAATTATTACTGATATAACAAAAGTAGATGTAACATCGCGTTTAGAAGAAGAGATTAAATGCTTTATTAGCTCCCTGCCTAAGATAGATAGTATTGTTTTAAAATCAAAAAGTCCAAGCTGCGGTTTAGGAACTACCCCAATTTTAGATAAAAATCTAAATATATTAAGAGTAGGAAATGGAATAGCAGCTGAGCTTTTTTCAACTCACTATAAAGAGATTAAAATCTTAGATGAAAAAAGTTTTACTTAGAGTCTAAAAAAGAGATATTTTTCTTATACTCTCCAAGAAGTTTTTTCATACTCATAATATCAAATATCTCTATAGCAGTAATTAACTCTTTTGCATAAGTAATAAGGTGTTCTATTTCATACTCTGATGCGAGTTCTAGGACAGATGTGGCAAATAGTGCAGCATCATTCATATTATTAGATTTATTGGCTTTTTCATGTTTTGCTTTAATCTCACCGGTTAATTTACTTAAAATAAAATCTCGATTTGATTCTGTTTTTGTAGAGAGTTTAATGGCTGCTTTTATATCTAGTTCACTCTCTAGAGTATCGTAGCTGAGATGTTTTGCTAGTTCTTTAAAAAGGTTTGCTTGGAGTACAGGTTTTCTAAGATAACCACTGAAATTACCACTCTTTACTCTCTCAAATTCATCCTCCATAACAGAGGCAGTAAGAGCTATAATTGGCATTGCTGGTTTTGTTTTTTTAATGATTCTTGCAGCTTCATACCCATCCATAATTGGCATTCTTATATCCATTAGAACAAGGTCTATTTTTTCTCTCTGTGCTATCTCTGTTGCAATTTTCCCATTTGCAGCACTAATAACTTTTATTTCAGAACCTTTAAAATTCTGTTCAACAAGTTCACGATTATTTTGAATATCATCCACTAGAAGAATTGTAGCACTCCTAAAGATATACTTTTTAGACTCTTCACTCTTCTCTTTGTCTATTACAATGGAAGATATACTTACATTATGGATAGTGAGATGAAAAGTTGTACCTTGTCCATAGTTTGACTCAACACTTAAATCACCATTCATCATAGAAGCGAGTTTTGTAGAGATACTAAGCCCTAACCCAGTTCCACCATACTCTTTATTATCTTGACCATCCTGCTGCTCAAAACTATAAAATATTTTTTCAAGCTGATCCTCTTTTATACCGATACCACTATCTTTTACAGATATTTGTAAATCTACAGTGCTTAAAACATCATCAATTTTCATAGGCTTAGCTGTGAGTTTAATATAACCCTCAGAGGTGAATTTAACAGCATTACCTATGAGATTAAGTAAAATCTGTCTTACTCGAACTTCATCTATTATAAGAGTATGAGGAATACGTTTATCTATATCAACAACAAGGTCAATCCCTTTTTCTTGCAGTTTAAGCGAGAAAATATTTGCAGTATCTTCTATGAGTTGGTAGGGATTTGTTGGAGTAATATTTATACTCATCTTTCCAGCTTCAATTTTGGAAATATCGAGAATATCATTGATTAACTCCAAGAGTGTATGTCCTGCAGACTGAATGGTTTTTGTAAACTGCTTGAGTCTTTGATCCTCTATCTGCTCATTAAGAAGTTCACTAAAACCAATAATAGCATTCATAGGTGTTCTAATTTCATGAGACATATTTGCTAAAAATTCACTCTTTGAGGCATTTGCTTTTTGAGCACTCTCTTTAGCTTTTTCTAGCTCTGTGATATTTGTAAAAACTGCTGACTTAATACCCTCTTTCCCTGGTAGTTTTGCTGCAGTAATAGAGAAGATAAAATCTTGACTCTCTCTAGTAATCATCACTTTAATTGTCTCATTATGGTAAGACCGTGAGACTACATAATCAATCCAGCTCTCACTCTCCATCATAATTTGTAGATAGCCCTCTGGTGCATTTTTATTAAAGGATTCGCAAACACATTGATACCCATACTCCTCTTTAAAATTATCAACGGAGTAGACAGCAAAAAAGTCTAAAAAGGTCTCATTAACACTTATGAGTTTCGTTCCGTCTGTAGTAATAATGAGTTGTTCTTGAGAGTCTATGAGAGTCTGTATAAACTCTTTTTGTCTACGTATTTCTATTTCAGTCTCTTTTTGAACTGTGATGTCTGCAATAGTTCCAACAATCGCATAAACTACCCCATTTTCATCTTGAAGTACATGTTTTTGTGCAGCGATGTACATAGTCTTTCCTATAGGACTATCTACTCTATCTTCGTAATATATACTTGTTTTATCATTAAGGATTTTAGAATCTTGAAAGCTTGATTTAACACTAATATCTTCATCAAAAAGTTCAAAATCATCTCGACCAAGTATCTCTTCACGGGGGAGGTGAGTATACTTACAAAAGGCATCGTTTACCCATGTGTACTTAAAATCTAAATCTTTATAGTAGATGCTATCGGTAATTGCATTGGTTGTGTTTTCAAGATTTTTTTTGATTTGGTTGAGATCTTGAGTTCTATCTTCTACTTTTATCTCCAGTGTCTCAAGAGTCCTGTTTAACTCTTTAGTTTTTTCATTTACAAGTAGTTTTAGTTTTCTATTATGCCACATGAGAAAGATTATAAGAAGGAGTACGATTAGGGCAATTTTTCCATAGAGTTCCCAGTCTACTTTTTCAGCAACTGTAGCTTCAGCCCATTTATTGAAAATTGTATTAAGTTCATCATCTGTTATACTTGCAAGTGCCTTATCAAGTATAGATAGAGCAATATTTGGCATCTCTTTTGAGAGGGCAATTTTAAGATGAAATCTATACTCTAACTCGGTAGCAATTTTTAAGCTACTAAAACCTTTTTTATTGATAAAGTATTTTGCAGTTATTTTGTTCACTGCAAATATATCAATATCATTATTTTGTAGAGATTTAAAACCATCACTTGTAGAACTTAAATCAACAAAGTTGAGCTCAGGATATTTTTTTCGTATATAACTCCCAAGTGCATTCCCTTTTACTAAACCAATTCTAATATTTCGATAATTTTCATAACTATCTTCTGCTCTTGAAATAAAAACAGATTTGTAAGTGTATATATCTTTAAAAGAGAAGTTCATATACTCTTCGCGTTCGCTATTTTGTATAACTCCACTATACATATCAGCTGAACCATTTTTTGCAAGTTTTACAGACTCTTCCCATGTTTGTGTATTAATAGGAATAAAATATATATCGGTGCGTTTCTCAATGATATGAATAATATCTGCAATAATTCCAGTATGTTTGTTGATATCATTTTTCCACTCAAATGGTGCCCAGTCTGGATCATAAACATACTTTATAGTCTGGTGTTGATTGAGCCACTCTTTCTCTTTTTTTGTAAATTTGATGTTTACTTCATTACCAAATATAGAGGTAAAGAGTAATGTAAAGAGCAGTAGAAATTTAAACATCAATGAGGGAAACAAACTCATCTAGGTGAGCCGTGAAAATGTCTACTAATTTTGGGTCAAAATGAGTACCAGAACTATTTTGGATATATGCAACCGCATCTTCAATACTCCAAGACTCTTTATAGACTCTCTTGTGTGTAAGTGCATCAAAAACATCAGCAATAGCAACAATACGACCATATATATGAATATCAGCACCTTTTAAAGCATTTGGATAACCACTCCCATCCCATTTCTCATGATGCTGCATAGCAATAATATCAGCTGATTGTATAATCTTTCTATCGGAGTTCTTAAGTACCTTATGTGCAAGTGTGGTATGTGTTTTCATGATTTCAAATTCAGCTTGAGTAAGGGAAGATTTTTTATGTAAAATATCTTGGTTAACTGCAATTTTACCTATATCATGCATTGGTGCTGCAAAGTACACAGTCTCTACATCATCTTGATTTAGAATAGGATGGTAGTGAGCTAGAAGCCGTGAAATATTAGCAACTCTTTTTATATGTTGGCCTGTCTCATCTGAAACCGCTTCGGTGAGTTCTGCTAAGATATATATAATCTCTTTTTGTGTTTTTTCTAATTCGCTTAAAAGTCGCTCTTTCTCTTTTTCATGTTTTACTCGTAAACAGAGATTATTTTGTGCTAAAAGTAGGCGTGATTGATAGAGTTCTATATGGGTTCGTGTGCGAGCAAGTAGTTCATCAGCATTAAAAGGTTTTGTAATATAGTCAACAGCCCCTAGACTAAAGGCATCGGAAATAGACTCTATGTTTGTTTTTGCAGTCAAAAATATTATGGGAATATCTTTTTTATCAGGGTTCTTTTTTATCTCTCTACAGACTTCATAACCATCAATTCCTGGCATCATAATATCTAGAAGAATGAGGTCATAATCATTTTCATTTGCTAGTTCTATAGCTTCTTCACCGTTGAGTGCAAAGGTTAAATTATAGTTGTCCTCCCTTAAAACATTCATAGCAACTTGTATATTGTCAACAACATCATCTACAACTAAAACATTATAATTACTGTACATAAAATTAAACCTAAAAATAAATTTATTTATACTAGTATAATCAATATAAATAATAACTTTAAGTGAATTGAAGTTTTAAAATGTGACTAGAATGTCTTTATTTTGTTTTCATGTTGATAAAATAAAATCAAGCTTTTTTTAGATATAATCGCGTAATTTTATAAAAGAGTATTAACATGAATATTAGAGAAGAGTATTTAAAATTTTTTGAATCAAAAAATCATAATAGAGTTGCTTCAGCACCACTTGTGCCCGAAGATGCAACACTACTTTTTAACAATGCGGGAATGGTTCCTTTCAAGTCAATTTTTACAGGTGAAATCCCAGCGCCATCAAACCCAAGAGCTACTTCATGTCAGACATGTTTAAGAGCGGGTGGAAAACATAATGACCTTGAAAATGTAGGGCACACTGCACGCCACCATACTTTCTTTGAAATGATGGGGAACTTCTCTTTTGGAGATTACTTTAAAGAAGAGGCTATCGCTTATGCCTGGGAGTTTATTACTGAGGTTATAAAACTTGATGTTGATAAACTCTGGGTAACTGTTCATGACTCTGATGATGAGGCTGAAGAGCTTTGGAAAAAGCATATTAGTGCAGATAGAATCATGCGTCTAGGTGATGCCGATAACTTCTGGTCTATGGGTGACACAGGACCATGTGGACCATGTTCTGAAATCTTTTATGACCAAGGTGCTGAAAACTTTTCAGGTCCAGAAGATAAGATGGGCGGAGAGGGTGATAGATTTTTAGAGATTTGGAACCTTGTTTTCATGCAGTATGAAGTGAAAGTTGCTGGAGGAGAGAGAATTCCACTCGCACACCCATCTATCGATACAGGTATGGGACTTGAACGTGTTGTTGCCATCAAAGAGGGGAAACTCTCAAACTACGGCTCTTCACTTTTCATGCCAATCATCAATGATGTTGAAAAACTTATAGGCAAAGAGTATGAGTATGCAACTGGTGCATCTTACCGTGTAATTGCTGATCACATACGTACTTCACTTTTTCTTCTAGCACAAGGTATAAATTTCTCTAATGAGGGGCGTGGTTACGTTCTTCGTAGAATCCTTCGTCGTGCAGTTCGTCATGGTTACTTACTTGGGTTTCGTCAGCCATTTATGTTTAAACTTGTAGACACTGTTGTTGGCATTATGAGTGGTGAGTATGAGTACTTACAGACAAAGGCTGAAGTGGTAAAAGAGCAGATTCAACTAGAAGAGGCGAGATTTTTCAAAACTATTGAACGCGGTATTGCTCTTTTTGAAGAGGAGTTAAAAGTTACTAAGGATATTTTTAGTGGAGAGGTTGCATTTAAACTTTATGATACTTTTGGTTTTCCACTTGACCTTACGGAAGATATGCTAAAAAGCCATAACTTAACTCTTGATACAGCTAAGTTTGATGAGTTGATGTTAGCGCAACGTACATCAGCAAAAGCAGCTTGGAAAGGCTCTGGTGATGAGACGAAACATGGTGACTTTAAAGAGCTTTTAGAGAAGTTTAGTGAGAACACTTTTGTGGGTTACGACTTTACACAACACTCAGGAGAGGTTTTAGCACTTCTTGATGACTCCTTTAAACACTCAGATGTGTTAAACGCGGGTGAGAAGGGCTGGGTACTTTTAGATACTACTCCTTTTTATGCAGAGTCTGGTGGACAGACTGGTGATTGTGGTGAGTTAGAAGGATTTGCAAAAGTTTTAGATACAAAGAAATTTTTTGGTCTCTCTTTAGCACAGATTGAAGTTACTTCCCCTCTAAAGGTGGGCACTGTTGTAGATGCAATCGTAGATAACTCTCGCAATGAAATCATTAAACATCACTCAGCAACTCACCTTCTACATGCAGTTCTTTTTGATGTTTTAGGAGAGCATATCGCGCAAGCGGGTTCACTTAATGAAGCGACTCGCTTGCGTTTTGACTTCTCTCACCCTAAAGCAGTCTCTCATGCAGAGTTAGCAGAGATTGAGACTCGTGTAAACAGTGAAATCATGAGAGCTATTGAGACAGATACTCAGGTGATGAGTATTGAAGATGCTAAAAATAGCGGTGCAAAAGCGCAGTTTGGTGAGAAGTATGGTGATGAGGTTCGCATTGTAAGTTTTGCGGATGCTTCGGTTGAGTTTTGTGGTGGAGTTCATGTAAACAACACAGCAAATATCGGCTCTTTCATAATCACTAAAGAGTCAGGTGTTTCAGCAGGTGTGCGTCGTATAGAAGCAGTTTGTGGAAACGCGGCTTATAAGCACTTCACAGAGCAGAGAATGCTACTAAAACAGGTTGAGTCTGAAGTGAAAAACCTTGATGTAATTGCTGGTATAAACAGAATGAAATCTAGTATAGCAGAGTTAAAAGTAGAACTCAAAGAGGCTCAAGAATCTTCAAAAGTTGAAGTTGAAGCTTCAGAGATAAACGGTGTTGCCGTTGTAGTTGAAGAGTATCCATCGGGTGACATTAAAGAGAAAATTGATGCACTTAAAAATGATAATGAAAAACTCTGTGCTATGCTTTTTCAAGTAAAGGGTGATAAAGTACTTATCGCTTGTGGTGTGAAAGATGCGAATGCAAAAGCGGGTGATTGGATTAAAAAAATCGCTCCTATTTTGGGTGGTGGTGGTGGTGGTCGTCCAGACTTCGCTCAAGCTGGTGGAAAAGATGCTTCAAAACTTCCTGAGGCAAAAGAGGCAGCGCTTAGCTTTATAACAGAGGCACTCTCTTAAGATGCAGAATTTTTTTGCAGAGTATAAAACGCTTGTAGTATTTTTTCATGTTCTCTCAGCAGTTGTATGGGTTGGTGGTATGATTGCTATGCGATATGCTGCACATCCATCATTTGTACAAATTGAGTCACCTGTAAAACGTTTAGAGCATATTGCAATGGCACTTAAAAATCTTTTTACGATTGTTGTTCCTTTTGTAGTTCTTCTTTTAGTTACGGCAGTTATTATGATTATGGGTTATGGACTCTCGGAGAGTGAACTCTCTGTTTACTCACATGCAAAAGAGGGAATTTGGTCTTTTATGGCAATAAATCTGTTTGTGATGATTTTAAGACGTAACCGTGCTATGAAACTCTTAAGTAAGGGTGATATGGTAGGTGCCAAATTTTCACTTGAACTCATTGGAAAGTATATGGTTCCTCTCAATATTATTTTAGGAGTAGTAGCTATTTTCTTGGGTGCTACACTCTCTTCAACTCTTTAGATGTTACGCTTAGCTTCATCATCACAGACTCGTTCTATGCTTCTAAGTGAAGCAGGTATTGTGTTTAAACAAGAGAGTATTGATTTTGATGAAGATAGTATAGTCGCTTCTAGTCCTAAAAACTTTGTTTACCAAGCAACTATGGGAAAATATGAAGCAAATTTAAAATTTTTTGGCTTTGATGATATGCCTCTTTTAGTTGCTGATACTGTTGTGACAAGTCAAGGAAAAATCCTTCGTAAAGCAAAGTGTATTGATGATGCGAGAAATATTTTAATGACTCAAAGTGGCAATATTACTTCTATTGTTACCTGTATGGTCTACCACTCGAAGCTGAAAAAACTTATAGATATCTCCCAAACTGATTATATATTTGATGATTTTGATTTAGATGATTTGGATGTTTATCTAGAGAGTGGTGAGTGGAGAGGTAAGGCTGGGGCTTGTATGGTTGAAGGGTTTTGTAAATCCTACATTAAAGAGGTTCATGGTTTTGAGTCTACTGCTATGGGTTTGAGTGTTGAAGTTTTAAAAAGATTTATATAAGGCAAATAGTTTTATTGATAAAATAGAGTAAAGGATTCACATTTTTAAAAACTATAAAGTTTATGTCACTATTGCTACTATTTTAATAGTTTTGATATATGCTGGATTCTCTTATGTAGATTTTTTAAATTCTGAAAAAGTATCGCTTCAAAAAAAGAATTATCATTTTGAATCAATAGAGATGAAAAAAAGAGTGCTAGAAATGATTCACTCAAAGCAGAATGCAACATTGGCTATGGCTCTAAGTCTTTCTCGTGATAAAAATCTTTTAAATGATATAAAAAATAAAAAAATTACTAAAAATTATTATCAAAATTTAATTAAGACCTTTCAAAATGACACTGATTATAAAAATATTTGGATACATGTTTTAGATAAAAATCTAGTTTCCCTTTATAGAAGTTGGAGTCCTATATTTGGTGATAATGTTAGAAATGTTAGAACTGACTTAGTAGAGATTCTGAAAAGAAAAAAAGTGGCTTATACCATCAGTAAAGGTAAGTTTACCCTCTCTATAAAAGCGATAGTACCACTCTTAAAAAATGGTGAGGTGTTTGGGGTAATTGAGGTTATTTCACACTTTAACTCTATCTCTAAACAGTTGAGAAAATTTGATATAGACTCTATAGTAGTACTTAACAAGAAGTTTTCAAAAGAGTTAGAACACCCATTTACAAAGACTTTTATTGATGGCTACTACATTGCAAATCTAGAGATATCAAAACCTCTCCGTTCACATTTAAAGGAGCATGACTTAGAGAAGCATATATCAAGTACTTATGTGCTTGACAATGGATATATCATAAGTTCGATAGAGTTAAAAACTTTAACCGATGAAACATTAGGTCACTATATAATGTTTAAAAAAGTTATAGATATTCAGAACCCAAATTTAGATTTTTTTATGTTTAAATGGTTAGCTCTTGCCTTACTCGGAGTAATGGCAATTGCAGGAGTAATAAATATTGTACTCTTCTACTTTTTACGAAAACAGAAGCATTATTATAAAAATATTATTGATTCTTCAACAAATATGGTTATTATTAATAATAAAAAAAAGATGATAAGTGCAAATAGAGCATTTTTTAAATACTTCCATAAATATGAGACTATAGAAGATTTTCAAATAGAACATAGCTGCATATGTGACTATTTTGTTAAAGAAGAATTATATATAGAAACTGAAATGAATGGAGTTTTTTGGATTGAGTATTTACTCAATAATCAGGATAAAATTCATAAGGTAAAAATTCAATATGATGGAACTGTTTATTATTTCCTTGTTAGCGCGGCTATAGTATCAGAGGATGATAATTATCATAGTGTTGTTTTTTCAGAAATCACAAATGAAGAGAACTATAAAAAAGAGTTGGAACTTTTGAGTGTAACCGATGCATTGACAGGTTTGAGTAACCGTAGATATTTTGAGAAGAAGACTCAAGAAGAGATAACTAGATCTATTCGCTATGAGCACTCCCTATCTTTTATAATGTTAGATATAGATTATTTTAAAAAAGTGAATGATATTCATGGACATTTGGCTGGAGATAGTGTATTGGTTGAGTATACAAAATTAATTACATCGATACTTAGAGATGGTGATGTTTTTTCACGTATCGGAGGAGAAGAGTTTATCATTATACTTCCTCATGTAGATAGAGATGATGCGACAATAATTGCACAAAAGTTAAGAAAAAGAGTAGAAAAGCATAAAAAAATCCTTCCAATCACTATGAGTTTTGGTGTAACAGAGTATATTAAGGGTGAGGATATCTCTTATATTTTAAAGAGAGTAGATGAAGCACTTTATGAGGCAAAACAATCAGGTAGAAATCGGGTGATTACAAAATAATGTATTATATAAATGAATTGAAGGCTCTTAAAAAATCAGGAAGACTTAGAAGTAGGGAAGTGTTAAAAAACTCCCTACACGATTTTGCTTCAAATGATTATCTTGGACTTTCTCACAATAAAACTCTTCATGAGTTGACATCTACAGCACTCTCTAATCTTCCACTACATAGCTCTAAAGCATCCTTACTTGTAAATGGATATCATCAGATTCATAAAGATTTTGAAGATGCACTTTGTGAGGCAAATAGCTTTGAAGATGCTGTGATTTTAGGAAGTGGTTTTGCTGCAAACATAGCGATGATAGAAGCACTTGTAAGAAAGGGTGACAGACTCTTTATGGATGAGAGATACCATGCTTCAGGAGTCCTTGCTTCAAACTTGAACATGATGAATGTGACCTTTTTCAAACATAATGATATGGATGAATTAGAGAGTTTACTTAAGAGCTCAGGTGCTTCACGAAATATTGTAGCAGTTGAGGGAATATACTCTATGGATGGTGATTTGTGTGATAAAAGAGTATTTGAAATATGTGATAGCCATGATGCGATTCTCATAGTTGATGAAGCACATAGTAGCGGTGTCGTAGGTGATAAACTGATGGGTGTTTTTAATCTGTACAATATAGAGATAAAACCAAACCATATAAAGATGGGAACACTGGGAAAGGCTTATGGTAGTTTTGGGGCTTATATATTAGCCTCTTCTCATATTGTTGAGTATCTTTTAAATCGTGCAAAACCTATTATCTATGCTACCTCACTCTCTCTATATGATACTCTTTTAGGGCATAACGCATTGAAGTATATTTTACAAAACACAGAGTATTTAAAAGAGGAGATACAAAAGCGTCAAAGAGTTGTTTTAGATGTTTTAAATATAGAAGTTAAGGGTTTAATAGTTCCTATATATATAGGGGATAATAAAAAAGTTATAGCCATAAAAGAGAAACTTTATGCTGAAGCTTATCTGATTGGCGGAATTAGACAACCAACTGTACCCTCAGCTATTTTGAGAATTATCGCGAGAGTCGGCGAGAGCTGTGAGACTCTCGAGAAACTATGTAAAAAGATAAAGAGTGAAATATAGATGAACTTAAAAAGAATAAAAATTAGACATAAAGAGAAAACCTTAGTTGATATTAATCTTACAATAGAGGAGTCTCTTGCTCTTGTTGGGCAGAGCGGAAGTGGCAAAAGTCTAACACTTAAAGCACTGCTTGGAATGCTTCCAGAGAGTATGAGTTATGAAATTGACTATGATGCAGATTTTAAACTAGTTGCTGGTGATACAGTTGCTTTTGTTCCTCAAAATCCTTTTACAGCACTCTCTCCACTCACAAAAATTAAAAAACAGTTTTTTATAGATGAAAGTAAGCAGAGAGAAATTTTTAGAAGAGTTGGGCTTGATAGTGAGCTTCTTGATAGATTTGCTCCAGAACTCTCAGGAGGACAGCTTCAAAGAGTAGTTATAGCAATGGCACTGGAGTCTTCTCCAAAATTACTTCTTTTAGATGAGCCAACTACAGCACTAGATCCTCAAACTAGAGTTTTAATTTTAGACTTACTCAAAGAACTTCGTCAAGAGTTAGGGTTTAAAATTCTTTTTGTAACACATGATATGAACTCAGCTAAGAGTCTCTGTGATGATATTTGTGTTATTAAAGATGGCAAGCTTGTAGAAGATGGTAAAATGTCAGAGGTATTACAAAATCCAAAAGAAAATTATACAAAAACTTTAATAGAAGCAAATTTTGCGAATAGGGAATTTAGAAGATGAGCAAGACAAAAAAAATAGTTCTATCCGTTATTATACTGGGTTTTTTTTCTCCATTTATACTTATAGGATATTTTCTTTTCTCATATGATTATGATATTTCAAGTTTAGTTGATTACAAACCATCAACTACAAGTAGAATATATGATAAAAATGGAGAAAAAATAGCGAATGTATTTGATGGAAAACATAGATTTTATGCTCCATTTAATGAAATTCCTCCTCGTGCAATAGAAGCCCTTGTAGCTATAGAAGACACAACATTTTTTGAACATCCCGGTATCAATATAGATGCTATTTTTCGTGCAGCTATAAAGGTTATAAAAGCGGGTAAAGCAGTTCAAGGTGCGAGTACGATTACACAACAACTTGTTAAAAATAAGCTTTTAACTCGTGAGAAGAAACTTTCTCGTAAGATTAAAGAAGCAATTTTTGCAATCAAACTGGAAAATGCTTTAACAAAAGAGCAGATAGTTGAACGTTATCTTAATGAGATATATTTCGGTCATGGATACTACGGTATCAAAACGGCAGCTGATGGCTATTTTCATAAAGAGTTGGATGACCTAACACTGAAAGAGATAGCTATCTTAGTGGGGCTTCCAAAGGCACCAAGTACTTATGCACCTACAAAAAATTATGAAATTTCTATGGGAAGAGCAAATCGGGTAATTACAAGAATGCATGTTTTAGGCTGGATAGATGAAGTTACTTATGAGAAATCTTTAGCTGAAAATCCGGAAGTTTTTGACACGACTTTAACACAAAATAGAGCACCTTTTATTGTAGATGAAGTGGCTCGTATTTTAAGAAAACAAGGTATAAATGATTTTAAAACAGGTGGATATGAGATTTATACTACTATTGATATTAGACTTCAAGCAGCTGCTCGTAAGTCTTTAAAGTATGCATATGATTTATCTTTAGATAGAATTGTCAAATATAAAGAAAAAGAAAATCAGAAGTATAATGCATCAACAAATAAAGAAGAGTTTGAGAGGGATGACTCAAATACGAGTGGTTTAAATGGTGCACTTGTAAGCCTTGATTCTGCAACTGGAGATATTTTGGCTCTTGTAGGAAGTGTAGATTACACAAAAAGCTCTTATAATCGAGCAACACAGGGACGACGTCAACCAGGTTCGGCATTTAAACCTTTTATCTATCAAGTAGCAATAGATCTTGGGTACTCTGGAGCAACAAAACTTGTTGATATTGCTAAGACTTATGAGTATGAAAAAGATGGTGAAGAGATGAAGTGGCAACCTAGAAATTATTCAAAAAGATATAAGGGACTTATCTCTCTTCGTGAAGCACTTATCCACTCAAACAACCTAGCAACTATCAATCTTGTAAATGATATTGGGCTTACTTCCCTGCTTAAAGAGTTAAAGAAATTTGGTATTAAAAATATCCCTGCAGACCTTTCTATATCTCTTGGAACTATGTCAATGTCACCATTACAATTGGCAAAATATTACACTTCTTTCGCAAATCATGGTAAGCAAATGAAGACAAATATGATAGAGTCTATTGAACAAAATTCACAAGTTATTTATACAAAAAAAGAGGAATTTATAGAGATAACAACACCTGCTCAAGCATTTATAATGACAACTATTCTTAGAGAAAATGTTCAGCGTGGTACTGGTGTGAGAGCAAGGGTTAGAGGGATTGAACTAGGTGGTAAAACGGGTACTACAAATAATAATGTAGATGGTTGGTTTGCAGGCTACTCTCCAACAATAGAGACTGTTGTATGGTTCGGAAATGATGATAATTCACCTATGCATAAAAAAGAGACAGGTGGTAGAATAGCAGGACCCGCATTTTCAAAGTATTTTGAGAATGTTGTGAAGTTTTACCCTCAGATTCAAAGAGAGTTTGAGATGCCAGAAGGTATTATAGAGGTTGAAGTAGATGGTAAAAAAGAGTTTTTCTCAGATATTTCTAAACCACCAAGAGTTGAAGCTATATCAGATCCACAAGAAGAGTTACTCTTTTAAGATTCCTCTTCTTTTGGCTTACGTGCTTTAATACTTATACGTTTTCCAACTTTTTTAGGGGCATCCCACTTAGATTTTACTGAACCATCATGACGATGATTTCTCTCTCCACTTTTTCCAGAAAATTTAGCCTTTCCTTTGTCATCTTTACCTAAGAACTTATTTGGTTCTTTTCTTTTCTTGTCCCATTTTCCATCAGAGTCAGATTTTTTAAAGTCCTTCTTTTTACCATCCTTGGTATATGACTTTTTCTCTTCGTCACCATAGTCGCGTTTAGGCTTATATGACTTCTCTTTTGGTTCAGCAGTTACCTTGTCATAACGCTTTTTAGCCTCTTCTTTAATCTGCTCTTTAGTCATTTTTCTAAAAGGTTTCTCATCACTCTCTTTTTTCTCAATCACTTCATACTCAAAACCATCTATAATATCTTGTTTGATAGAGCGCCCAAGTAACATCTCAATATCATGAAGACCTTTTTGCTCGCTCTCATCTATTAAAAAGATAGCTCGTTGTTTACTCTTTGCAACTCTCGCCATATAGACAATACCTTTAATGGGCATATCAAAACTGATAAGAAGTTCACAGCTGAGCTCTTTGTCTTTAATGAGGTTTCTATCTTCAATAACCTTCACCTTTTGGTTTTGAATCATCCCCGAGATTACATCAACATCTTTTGAGCAAGCTACAAGAATATCAAGCTTCTCATTTTCACAAATAATTTTATTTACAAGCTCTATTTTTTTATCAGTTGGACATTGGTAAACGCGGTGATTGTTAGGTTTGATTGTTATTGAGTTGCTTGACATAAAGAGTCCTAAAAGTATATTTTCGCAATTATATCCATAAGCAGCATAAATTATGCTATTATGAAGATATATCACAATAGACTTCTTACTTAAGCTAGACCCTAAATCAAGTTTAGGGTGACGAAAGTTTCAATACTCTGCCATTCCAAACTTGTACCACAGGGGTATAAGCAATTTGGAATCTAATTTATGAATTATGTAAGTCTAACATTAGGAAAAATATGTCATTTGAAAAACTAGGTTTATCTAAACACCTTTTAAAAGCTATTAAAGAGCAAGGTTACGATACTCCAACACCGATCCAAGCACAAGCGATACCAATCATTTTAAACAGAAAAGATGTACTTGCTGGTGCACAAACAGGAACAGGGAAAACCGCAGGTTTTACTCTTCCAATGCTAGAGTTGTTTACTCGAGCAAAGCCTAACAAACATAGAAAAGCACATCATGTAAGAGCACTTATCTTAACACCAACTCGTGAGCTTGCTCTTCAAGTAGAAGAGAGTGTGAGACTTTATGGGAAACATCTTCCATATAAATCTGCAGTAATTTTTGGGGGAGTTAAAATAAATCCTCAAATAGCAGCACTTCGTAGAGGTGTAGATGTCGTTGTAGCAACTCCAGGGCGTCTGCTTGACCATATCTCCCAAAAGACGATTAATCTCTCTCAGGTTGATTTTTTAATCCTTGATGAAGCGGATAGAATGTTAGATATGGGTTTTGTAAACGATATTAAAAAAGTTATAGCGGTTCTTCCAAAAGAGCGCCAAACTTTACTTTTCTCAGCTACTTACTCAGATGAGATTAAAAAACTCTCAGAGAAGTTTCTTCGTTCTCCTTCACTTATAGAAGTTGCTCGTAGAAATACTTCAAGTGAGACAGTAAAACAAGCAGTTTACCATGTTGACAAAACTCGTAAACGCGAACTTCTTACTAAGCTTATACTTGATGGAAATTGGAAACAGGTTTTAGTCTTTACAAGAACTAAACATGGAGCAAATCGTCTTACAGGACAACTTGAAAAAGATGATATTAGTGCAGCTGCAATTCATGGGAACAAGAGTCAAAATGCAAGAGTTAAAGCACTTGAAGATTTTAAAAAGGGAAAAATCAGAGTTCTTGTAGCGACTGATATTGCAGCTCGCGGAATCGATATAGACCAACTTCCTCATGTTGTAAACTTTGAACTTCCAAATGTTAGTGAAGATTATGTTCACCGTATTGGTAGAACAGGTCGTGCTGGAAATGAGGGTGAGGCTATTTCACTTGTTTGTGTAGATGAAGATGAATTTTTAGTAAATATTGAAAAGCTAATAAAAAAAGATATACCAAAAGTATGGCTTAAAGGTTTTAAACCAGATCCTTCGATTCAAGCAGAACCTATAAATATGGGTGGAAATCGTGGAGCAAGAAACAAACCTCGTGGAGGAGGAAGTCGTAATGGCGGTGGTCGTGGTGGTAACGGCGGTGGAAGAAATGGCGGTCGCAACGGTGGCGGAAGAGGCAACCGATAAAACTACCTATAGATGAAGTATTAGGTGCGATTCAAAGTGCACTTAATAGAAACTCTAGGCTTATTCTCCAAGCACCTCCTGGTGCTGGAAAAAGTACTCGTGTTCCTCTCTCTTTACTAGATTCCTCTTGGCTCAAAGATAAAATTATAATTATGTTAGAACCTCGTAAAGTAGCTGCACGTATGGTAGCAACTCAGATGGCAAAATATCTTGGTGAAGAGTTGGGTCAAAGAGTAGGCTATCAAGTAAAAATGGATAGTCTTCACTCACAAGAGACTAAGATTTTAGTAGTGACTGAAGCTATTTTAGTTCGTATGCTTCAAGCTGACCAGAACTTAGAGAGAGTGGCTCTTGTCATCTTTGATGAGTTTCATGAGAGAAGTATTCATAGTGACTTATCTTTGGCACTCTCGCTTCAAGTTCAAGAGCTACTTCGCGAAGATTTAAAGATACTCATAATGTCTGCAACTCTAAATGCCAAAAAGATTTCATCTCTACTGGGTGAAGTTCCCGTAATAACTTCAGAGGGGAAAACTTACGAAGTTCAGATGAACTATCTTGATGTAAAAACACCTCAACCCGACTTTCGAACGATAAACACACTGTTACTAAAAATTACTCTAAACGCGGTCAAAAACGATGAGGGCGATATACTTATATTTCTTCAAGGAGTACGAGAGATAAACAACCTACAAAGATCCCTAAAAGAGTCCTTGAAAGATACAAATATAGATATATTAGTTCTCTACTCGGCCCTTAATAAAAAAGAGCAAGACAGAGCGATACTACCTTCAAAAAAGAGAAAAATTATACTTGCAACGAATATTGCGCAAACCTCGCTAACCATTGAGGGTGTAAAAGTCGTAATAGATTCTGGATTGGAAAAGCTCTCTCGCTTTAACTATGCAACCGCGATGAACCATCTTGAATCCGCATTTATATCTAAGGACTCGGCTACTCAAAGAGCGGGACGAGCAGGGCGACTTAGCAATGGAAAGTGCTACAGAGTTTGGCATGAGTCAAGGGTGATGTTAGAGTCTACAAAACCGGAGATTCTTCGCTCCGACCTTAGTTCTCTTCTCTTAGACTTGGCCCTTTGGGGAGTAGACGAGTTTGACGAACTCTCTTGGCTTGATACGCCAAACGCGGAAGTAATCAAAGAAACAAAAATCGTACTCCAAGAGTTACAGATGCTCGATGAGAGTTTCAAAATCACCGTGTTTGGAAGAGATGCTCTGAGTCTCGGACTTCATCCGCGTTTCGCTTACATGATACTCAAAGCGGACGAGATGGGGTATGCTTATGAGGCTTGTCTCCTAGGAGCACTTTTAGGTGAAAAAGACATCTTTAAAAATGCAAGAGGCGAGAGCGATCTAAGCCTGCGTTTCACTCATCTTTATGAGAGAGATTTGGATTCACAATATCTGCATATTCATAGTGCTAGAGAGGTTTTAAAACAGGCAGACTCTTTTCACAAACGACTTAAAAAGATAAGGAGAAATCATGCTTCTAAAAATAACTTTGATATAAATGAGTTGGCGGTACTCTTACTTCTCGCTTATCCTGATAGACTTGCAAAACGAAGAGCGAAAAATGACAACCGATATAAACTCTCCAATGCAAAAGGAGCACTTCTTCATGTTGAAGACTCACTTTTTAATGAAGAGTATCTGGTCGTTGCAAACCTAAATGCACACGCTAAAGACTCTTTTATAAATCTCGCTTGCAGAATCTCGCTTACAGACTTGCAAGAGCATTTTGAGGAGTTTTTAGAGACGAGAGAGAGCATCACTTACAACAAAGAGAATAAGAAGTTTGATGTACGAGAGAGTCTCTATTTCTTAGAGTTGGAACTTAGTTCTAAAGCTCTAGCACTTAACACCAAACACGATATGAAAAAACTGCTTGTCTCCTTACTTAAAGTTGAAGGATTATCCCTACTTACTTGGAGCAAAAAGGCGCAGAGTCTGAAGCACAGAGTAAACTTTGTAAATGAGCATAGAGAAGAGCAGTTTATAAGTTTTAGAGATGAAGCTTTACTCAACTCTTTAAACGAGTGGTTAGAACCCTATCTCTCAAATGTTAAGAGTGTAAAAGATTTAGAAGCTTTAGATATTTACCCTATGCTTTTATCACGACTTACTTGGAACGAACAACAGACACTAGAAAAACTGGCTCCATCAACCTTTAAAGTTCCAAGTTGTTCCAATATTTTTATAGATTATAGTGATATACAAAAGCCATCCATGAGTGTTAAAATTCAAGAGATGTTTGGATTAGAAGAGACACCAAAAGTTCTAAATGCTACTATAGCCATTCAAATTCATCTACTCTCACCTGCAATGAAACCCATCCAAATAACCTATGATTTGAGTAGTTTTTGGAAGAATGGATACTCTGAGGTGAGAAAAGAGTTAAGAGGAAAATATAAACGCCACTACTGGCCTGAAAATCCCTATGAAGCAGTTGCTACAAAAAAGACGAAAAAGCATATGATGAAGGGTGACTTTAGCGACTCCTAACAAAGTACATGATATTATAAGCTTAATAAATTCAAGGATATTAGTTTGATTAAAAAATGTTTATTTCCCGCAGCAGGTTATGGAACAAGATTCCTCCCCGCAACAAAAGCAATTCCCAAAGAGATGTTACCAGTTTTAACAAAACCACTTCTTCAGTATGGTGTTGAAGAGGCTATAGAAGCTGGAATGGATACTATGGCTATTGTGACAGGTCGTGGTAAACGTGCTATTGAAGATCACTTTGATAGATCCTATGAACTTGAACACCAGATTGATGGAACATCTAAAGAGGCTCTTATGAGCGAAATTCGTAATATTGTGCAGAACTATACTTTCTCATACACTAGACAGGTAGAGATGAAGGGATTAGGTCATGCCATAGCTACAGGAGAGACTCTTGTAGGGCATGAACCCTTTGCCGTAATCCTCGCAGATGATTTGTGTCACAATGATGGTAAAGCAGTACTAACACAGATGAGTGAGCTTCATGCAAAGTATCCAGATTGCTGCATTGTAGCTATTGAAGAGATACCAAAAGAGCATACAAATAAGTATGGTGTTATTGCCGGTGACTTAATAGAAGATAATCTCTTTCGTGTCAATAATATGGTGGAAAAACCAGAACCCAAAGATGCCCCAAGTAATTTAGCGATTATAGGAAGATATATTTTAACTCCAGAGATATTTGATGTCCTTAAAGATACTAAACCAGGAAAAGGTGGAGAGATCCAAATTACAGATGCTCTTTTAACTCTTGCTAAACAAGGTAAAGTCTTAGCCTATAAGTTTGAGGGTAAAAGATTTGATTGTGGTAGTGTTGATGGCTTTGTTGAGGCTACTAACTACTTTTATAATAGACTTCTTGCATAACCTAGACCCTAAATCAAGTTTAGGGTGACGAAGTTCCAACTGATCGTCATTCCAAACTTGATTTGGAATCTAATTTATGAGTTATGAAAGAAGTCTAATAAAATATAAGTTATATCTCAAAATATATTTTGTAGCTTTAGGGGGTTGTAGGGACAGGATATCCTTGCTGCAATAGTGGGCTTTGCCCATTATTGTAAATAATTGAAAGCTCTGATTAATTACAGATTAGACCCTAAATTGACATGCCTTGGGTAGAAGTTTAGGGTGACGGAGCCATCGTCATTCTGGGCTTTAGTTACTAATTGTTCAGAGAGTTCAATTAAACAAAGGCTCTATTTATTGCACAAAACATTGCTTTAATTGAAGCAATTGTAATATTGTTGTCAGCTCCAACACCAAAACATGATGGCTTATCATCCGTCATAATCTCTATATAGGCTATAGCTTTTGCAGAGCTTTTATCTCCACAGGAGTGCTCTGAGTAAGACTTGATACTAAATTTATGTTTACAATCTTTCATCAGTGCATTTTTGCAAGCGTCGATTGGACCATTTCCTTCACCATTTGCCTGAATCTCTTTGCCATTAAGTATGTATGTAATATTTGAGTAAGAGATGGCATCTTTTGATGAGAGGTTTGCATTGACAAAGCTTATGTGCTCAGTAGTCTCAAAATAGGTCTTTTGAAAACTCTCATAAATCTCTTTAGGCTCTAAAACCCTTCCTTCAATATCTGTAAGGGCTTGAATTATACGACCAAACTCAGGATGCATCGCTTTTGGCAAAATATAACCATAGTTTTTTTCTAAAATATAAGCTACTCCACCTTTACCAGATTGTGAGTTAATACGAATAATAGACTCATAATTACGTCCAACATCAGCAGGGTCTATTGGTAAGTATGGAACCTCCCAAAATGCATCTGCTTTACTCTGTTGATAAGCTAAACCTTTATTTATAGCATCTTGATGAGAACCACTAAACGCGGTATAAACAAGTTCTCCAACATAAGGGTGTCGAGCATGTGTATCCATCTCTGTACATCTCTCTACTACATCTAAAACCTCATTGATGTCACTAAAGTTAAGTTTAGAATCTATTCCTTGTGTTGTCATATTTAAAGCTAATGTGATAATGTCAACATTCCCAGTTCTTTCACCATTACTTAAAAGTGTTCCTTCTACTCTATCTGCACCTGCTAAAAGTGCTAACTCGGTAGCGGCAACACTTGTACCTCTATCATTATGAGTATGAGTTGAGATGATTACATTTTTACGATTATCTAAATGTGATGCCATCCACTCTATTTGGTCTGCATAGATATTTGGTGTAGCCATTTCTACTGTTGATGGAAGATTTATGATTACTTTTCTACTATCACTAATTCCCCAAGCAGCGGTAACTGCATTACAGATTTGTGCTGAGAACTCAAGTTCAGTCCCCGTAAAACTCTCAGGTGAGTACTCTAAGAAAATTGCTCCATCATGCCCTTTTTCATACTTTTTAACTAACTCTACACCTTCTAAAGCAAGAGCGATAATCTCCTCTTGAGTTTTGCCAAAAACGATTTTACGTTGTGCTACAGAAGTAGAGTTATATAAATGAACAGTCGCTTTTTTAACACCCTTAAGTGCCTCAAAACTCTTAGAAATTAAATGCTCACGAGCTTGAACTAAAACCTGAACAGTAACATCATCAGGAATTAAGTTATCATCCACTAAACGACGTAAAAAGTCAAATTCTACCTTTGAAGCAGATGGAAAGCCAACTTCGATTTCCTTGAAGCCTAGTTTGAGTAAGAGTCTGAAAAGTTCAAGTTTTTTATCCATAGACATAGGATTGATAAGAGCTTGATTTCCATCTCTTAAATCAACACTACACCAAGTTGGAGCTGTTGTAATAGTTTTTGTTGGCCACTGACGAGAGGGCAAATCTATTTGTGGATAAGCTTTGTACTTACCGTTTGGAATTTCATGCATTATGAATCCTTTTTGAAACTTTGAACTTTAATAATAGACTCTTACATCATAGACTTCTTACTCCTTTGAGATATATAGGAGTATGTAAGAAGTCTAACATTATTAAGTTGCGAATTATAGCGAATTTCTTATTATAGGAGAGTTTAATGGGAGGAGTAGATAATTAATTGAGAGCTCTGATTAATTACAGATTAGACCCTAAATCAAGTTTAGGGTGACGGAACTATCGTCATTCTGGGCTTGCCCCAGAATCTAGTTACTCATTGTTCAGAGAGTTCAATTAAGAATAATTGTAAAAAAAGCACCCATATTTGAGTTGTGGATATTTATTTTACCTTGATGTTTTTGTACTATTTGAGAACTCATATAGAGACCGATACCTGTTCCCTTACCTTCCTCTTTTGTAGTTACATTGGGTTTAAAAACAGTAGTGAGAATATGTTCAGGAATTCCACCTGCATTATCTTCAAATTCTATATATGTCTTATCATTTTCTCTGTAAGCTCTAATATAGATGTGCCGAGAAGCTAATTTTTTCTTCTCTTCAAAAGCATCTATAGAGTTGTTAATAAGGTTTAAAAAAAGATGCTTAAATTCATTTTCACGGCCATGAACAATTAAGCCATCTTCAATCTCCATATATATAATTATATTATGAACAATAAGTTCATCCTTCATAAGAACTTTAACACTATCTATACAGTTTTGAAGATAAAAATCTATAGTTGAGTTGTGTGAAGGCCTGAAAAAAGTGCGAAACTCATTAAGGGTACTTAGCATATGTTCAATCTGAATATGAGCAGTTGAAGTTATATCTTTTATATATGCATCATCAACAAGCCTAGCACTATAGTCATTATCTAACATATCAACCATCATACTCATCGCATTAAGTGGTTGTTTCCACTGATGTGCTACAGCATCCATCATCTCACCCATCGCTGCCATTTTAGACTGCTGCTCAAGCATCTTATCCTTTTTAGTGTTTGTCTCATGTGCTATAATATTTCTTTTGTCCCACTGCTTGATAAAAAAATCATTCTTTTTTTTAGCTTTGCTGAGTTCTTTTGTCTGTTCTTGATAAAGATTTATAAGTTTGTTAATACTTTTTCGTAGCTCTTGGTCAGAGTTTTGAGAAGATTGTTGTAAGGAATCAATAAAATCTTGATTAATATCTTGAGACATAGTTTTCCTAAAGTATTGTAAGTAGTACTTATTATAGCAAAAAATTGAAATATTCGAGAGACTTATAAGAGTATCTTATTTTTTTCTCTCGTGTCGTTCTTTTCTTTTTCTCTGTATTCTCTCTTTAATAGAATTAAATTGTGCTAAATGTTCATCTTCAACATCAATTTGTGCATGAGCTATATCTTCACCAGGTTTTATTTTAAGAAAATCTGATTTCTTCATCGCCAAAATTTGTGATGGAAAAACACTTCTATGTCCAGTAATAATAAAGCTTATAACGATTGAAATAGCAGCATAGTGTGCAACATCTAAACCAAAAAGCTCCATGGCCATAAAAGTTGCGGCTATAGGAGTATTGGTAGTTCCAGCTAAGACACTTACAAAACCTAGGGCTGCAAAGAAGGGGAGGTTACCTTCTATAAAAGTTCCAAACCAGTGTCCACTCGTGGCACCTATATAAAATATTGGTGTAACAATACCACCACTACCACCACTCCCAAGTGTAATAGATGTATAAAGTGTTTTTAATAAAAATGAGTACCATGGTATCTCTTGAGTGAGCGCAGTATTACTTTGCAAAACAGTGTCAATAGTATTAAGGCCTAAACCAAAATATTGATCCCCAACTAGAAAGGAGAGAAGAACTAAAAATATACCAGCACTAAAAGATTTGAGATACATATTAAATGGAATCTTTGTAATAAATCTAGAAGTTCTTTTAAGTATAGTGATGGTTATATCTGAAATAAAGCCAAAAAAGACACCTGCTAAAATAACTTTGAAGACAAGTAAAAAGCTGATGTCCACTGGTTGTATAAAATTTATATTGAAGTATGTATACTCTATTCCTAAAAAATGAGCAGTGATAAAAGCTGAAAATCCTGCTATAAAAGAGGGAAGTAAAACATCATATCGAATAATTCCTACTACTAAAACTTCAAGGCCAAAAATGGCACCGGCAATAGGTGTTCCAAATACAGTAGCAAAACCAGCCCCAATACCACAAATAACAAGTGTTTTTCTATCAGTTTGTGTAAAATGAAAAAAATCTGATGTAGCAGAGGCCATACCCGCACCGATTTGTGCTCCTGGTCCCTCTTTTCCGGCACTTCCACCTGAAAATATAGTGAGAATTGTAGCAAGTAATTTTATAGGAATAACAGCAATTTTAATTTTACCATCTTTTTTATGAACAGCTTCAATAACCTTTTCAGTTCCATGCCCATGTGCATCAGGAGCAAATTTTTTAACTAGCCATGCAGTGAGTAGTAGACCAAAAGGGAGAAGATAGTAGTGAGGAAAAGGTAAAAAAGATTGACTATTTTCAGAGACTTGTAAAGCCTTTAAAAAGATAGTGACACTCGTCCCAATAATCACTCCAACAGCAGAAGAGAGTAGAAGCCATTTGGCTACGCTAACAAAGATACCAACTTGTTCTATAGAGTGTTTTTTCATACTTTATGTATCTTTGAGCTAAGATTAAACAATTGTAACATTATTTAGAGTGATTTGAAGAGATATTTATATGAAAATTTAAAAAAGAGAGAATAATGAAGAAATTTCTCCCACATTAGTGAGAGAAATAGTGAATGCTAAGAGTCTAGCACTGGTAAGTTGTTTTAAACTCGTAAGCAGTTGGACGACCTTCATCTGGCCATACATCACGCTCAAATCTATACCCTTGATAAGCATCGATAAACTCTTGTGTAAATACAGGTTTAAGGAAGTCATTATCTGAAATAAGACCTTCAAGTGCTTCACGAAGTGTATGTGGCATTTGAGGGATACCTTTTTCACGAATCTCATCAAGAGAAAGTTCGAAAAGATCTTCATCCATTGGACCAACAGGAATATTTGCATTTTTAATACCGTCTAGTCCAGCCATCATCATTACTGCGAATGCAAGGTAAGGACATGAAGAACTATCTGGGAATCTCATCTCAAGACGTGTTGCACCTTCACCTGCACCGTATGGAATACGACAAGCAGCAGAACGG
>Ga0256826_1000210_pt1 | contig 33431 bp, 32 predicted proteins | sample CV79metaG_FD_185975 | JGI IMG/M metagenome (GOLD analysis project Ga0256826, IMG submission 185975) | Hydrothermal vent microbial communities from East Pacific Rise, Pacific Ocean - CV79 | ecosystem: Environmental > Aquatic > Marine > Hydrothermal vents | place: Pacific Ocean: East Pacific Rise...
AAGTTTAGATTCTGAATCTATTTCAAAGTATGAAGTGGTGATTTTAGCAGTAGCTCATGATGAGTTTAAAAAGATATATCTCAAAAATGATACTCAGATAGTTTATGATATTAAATCAGTTTTAGATAGAAGTGATGCAAAGTTATAATAATACAGATAAAATCAATGTTCTAATGATTTCTATAGGTGATAATATACTTTCAAATCCTGTAGGTGATGCACTTCATAGACAACAAGAATATGCAAAAGCTCTAGGTCATATAGATATGATAGTTTTTTCTCCAAAATCAAATAATCTTCAAGAAAAGCATTATAAAAATATCTCTATTTACCCTACAAAATCATTAAATATGATTACCTTTGTACAAGATGTTATAAGAATAGCAAAAAAGATTATAAAAGAAAAAAAGATAGATGTTATAACAACTCAAGATCCTTTTGGTACAGCTTTAGCAGGATATATTTTAAAAAACAAGTATGATATTGCACTTCATATACAAAATCATAGTTGTTTTTTAGATAATAAAGAATGGATATCTGAAAAACCATTATTATTTAGTATATTTAATAAGCTTTCGTATTTTACACTTAAAAAAGCAGATAGATTACGCGTTGTAAATAGAGCTGAAAAACAAAAATATATAGATATTTTGGGTATAGATAAAGATAAGATAGATGTAGCACCAGTACCTGTAAATATAGAATTTTGGCAAGATGAAATTACTCAAAAAGATAAAGATGATTTTGTTGAAAAATATAATATAGATAAAACGAAACCTATTTTATCATGGGCTGGTAGGGTTGTTAAGTTTAAAAATATACCATATTTATTTAAAAGTATTGCAAAGGTAAATTCTGAGTATAAGGTAAATTTTTTAGTAGCTGGGGATATGAAAAATTCTTATATAGATTTAGCAAAATTGGAAAAAGAATTAAATATAAAACCAATCTATTTAGGATTGTTAACTCATGAAGAGTTGAAAATAATGTACTATTTAACAGATATATATTTGCATACTTCAAACTATGAGGGTTTTGGTTTAGTAGTAAGTGATGCACAAGCTTGTGGAACTATAGTTCTGAGTAGATATACAGCAGGTACTAGTGATATTATAGATGATAAAAAGAGTGGTTTTTTAATAGATGGTAATTCAGATAAGTTTTCACAAAAAATTGTAGAGTTGCTAAAAACAAAACAGTATTTGAATATGGGTAAATATGCAAAAGATATGATGAAAATGAAGTTTAATAGTGCTGATATGTTTAAAGACATATTAAATTCTATTAAAAAAAGTATTTTAAATGATAAATAGACATTTTAAAATAAATACACTTATAACTTATGCATCAAATGCTATAGTTATGGGTAGTGGATTTATTTTAATGTTTATGATAAATAGATTTGCAGGTGTTAATGCTTATGGTGAACTAGCTATCATTATATCAACTGCTGGTATATTGGTTTCATTGGTTACCGCAAGAAGTGGAGAAGCTGTTACAAGGTTTTTTGTTAGGGAAAAAGCCTTAGGAAATATGCAAAATGCAAAATTAGTAGTTTTGATTGGGCTTTGTATTGATTTTATACTTGGGATTTTTCTTTTTTTCTTTTTTTATCTATTAAGTGATTTTATAGCTAATAAATTTTTAGATAACCCAGCATCCTCTTATAGTGTATGGATATATGGTTTTATAACATTACTCACATTTGTGCGTGGTAGTATGAAAGGTTACTTTCAATCTCATGAGTATTTTAAAGTACTTAATTCAATTCAAGTTTTAGAATCTATTTTAAAAGTTATATTTTTATTGTTCTCTTTTTTTGTATTAAAAAATGTAGATATAAACTTCATAATATACAGCTATATCCTAGCTTCATTTTTAGTTACACTATATATTATGATAATTTTTAGCATAAGATTTTTCAGAGAGTTTAAAGAAGTAAAGCTAAAGATAGATATAGACTTAGTAAAAGAGTATTTTAGTTTTAACATGAAAACTTTTTTTTCTACTACTTTATCTTCTTTGAATAATGGGATTGATAATATCTTATTAGGATATTTTACAGATACAAAAACAGTTGGTATATATCAAACATTAAAGAATATATTGAGTCCTACTAGTTTTATCTCAGCTCCATTTGAGATGATGACAGTTAGTAAATTAACTAAATTTTATGATAAAAAACAATTTAAAGATTTTATAAATATTATTCAAAAAATAACTATTTTAATATTTTTTATAAACATAATAATATTAAGTATTATTTTTTATTTTTTAACTGATATATTAAGCTACTTTAGTATTTATGAAGTGTTATATATAGAATTTATTTTATATGCTATAGCAGTTATGATTAAACGAAGTATATGGTGGAATAATATAGTTATGAACTTATATAATCCATTAATAATTGGATATCAATCTTTAATATTTTTTATAAGTTTTTTATCAATTATATTTATTATGTCAGTTTTTATGCAGATAACATTTATACATATTATTTTTTCTTCTCTAATTTCCTCTTTGATGATGGTTATGATATCATATATTGTTTTAAAAAAAATTACTAGGTGGAAATATTAAAATGTCAATAAATTTAAGACCGTATGAAGCTTCTAATTTAATTTCTAATGACATTAATTCAATTCTTGATTTGGGATGTAGAGATAAACTATTAAAAAATTATATAAATGATGATATTAAATATACAGGAGTTGATTTTGAAGCTTCTGAAGATGTAATATCTTATAACCTAGAGAATGGAATACCTTGTAATGATAATTCTTATGAATGTGTTTTAGCTTTAGATGTATTAGAGCATCTTGAAAATATTCATTATATGATAGAAGAAATGAAAAGAGTATCTAAAAAAGAGATAATTATTGCTCTTCCTAATTTATATTATTATCGATTTAGATTTAAATATCTTTTTGGCTATAGTTTAGGTGCTAAGTATGATTTACCATTAAATAAAATTTTGGATAGACATAGGTGGTTAACTTCATATAATAATTCAAAATATTTTATAGAAAATAGTTTTGCCGAGTATAATGTTAGTATAAGTTTTGCTAAAACATCAAAGATAAAAATTATTGATATATTTGATAGAATACTTCAAAAAGTATTTCCAAATTTAGCATCTCATACAGTTTTATTTTATATAGATTTAAGAAAATATAATGAAAAATAGATTTGAATTTGCAGTAAATTTACAAAGCCATAGTAATAAAAAAGTATTGGATTTAGGTTGTAGAGATAAAAGTTTAAAAAAGTATCTTCATGAAGATATAAAGTATCAAGGTGTAGATTTTCAGATGGCTGATGAAGTTGTTGGTTTTGATGTTGAAAATGGTATCCCCTTTGAGGATAATTCTTTTGATATAGTTTTCGCTTTAGATATTTTAGAACATTTAGAAAATATACATTTTATTTTAGATGAACTTAAACGTGTAGCTAAAAATGAAATAGTTATAGCTTTGCCAAATTGTTATCATTGGCATTATAAATTAAATATTTTGATGAATAAACCAATCAATACAAAGTATGAAATACCATTAAAAAAAATATTAGATAGACATAGGTGGGTTACATTTCATGATGTAAATTTAAAATTTATAAAAAATATATATAAAGATGAATTAGTGAATAATTATATATTTATTTGTAACTATAATAGATATAAATTTTTGTATAGATTTGATAAAATATTATCAAATTATTTTCCAAATACATTTTCTTATACAGATTTTTTTCATATAAAATTAACTAAATGAACTTAATTCTTTTTAATTTTGAATCAGATAAAAATTCACAGGCTTTGGCTTTTGCTCTTGATTGGGTAAATGAGATTGCCAAAAATATAGATAAATTATATGTAATAAGTTTGAGATGTGGAGATTATAAAGTAAATTCAAATATTGAAATTTATTGTATAAATCAAGCTAGTAAAAATAAACTTCAAACTACGTTGTCAATTTGGAATGTCTTGAAAAATATACATAAAAAAGATAAAAATATAAGTGGATATTTTGTTCATATGGCTCATTATTTTGTACCAATTATATATCCATTCGCAAAAAATTATAATCAAAAGCTTGTACTATGGTATGCACATAAATCAGTACCAATAAGTTTAAAAATAGCTAATTTTTTTATAGATAGAGCATTAGCCTCAACATCTATAGGTTACCAAATAGATACAAAAAAACTTAAATTAATAGGTCAAGGTATAAATACCAATAAATTTATATTTAAAAATGATTTTAAAGACAAAATAAAAAATATTATAACAGTTGGAAGAATTAGTAAAATTAAAAATATTCACTTAATAGTAAAAGATTTTTTATCTTTGAAAAGAGATGATTTATATTTGTATATTGTAGGTGATAGTTTGACTCATGATGATGAATTTTACTTAAAAGATATAAAAAGACTTATACCAAAACAAAAAGAAAAAAATATTATTTTTACAGGCTCTATACCATTTGATGAGTTGCCAAAACTCTACAGTAGTATGGATTTAGCTATAAATGTAAGTGATACAGGTAGTTTGGATAAAACAATTATAGAAGCTATGGCAATGGGGATAGCTATTGTAACTTCAAATGATAGTGCAAAAGAGCTTTTTAATCATCTTGATGATAAGGGTGTATACTTACTTGATGATAAAAGTGATTTAAAATCTATGTTAGAAACTTTACTTGATAGTGAAAATAAGTTTAATCGAAATAGTTTAAGAGATGAGATAGTGCAAAATCATTCTTTAGATAATTTAGCTAAAAAAATAGTTAGTGAATTTAGATGAAATTAAAAAAAATCACTTTGACAACAGGAATTTTCCCGCCAGATATAGGTGGACCAGCATCCTTTATACCTACTTTTGCAGAATTTTTAGTGCAAAATGGTATAGAAGTTGATGTTATAACTTTGAGTGATAAAATCCAAGATTATAAAAATTTAACATATAAAGTTATAGCAATATCAAGAAAGATAAAAAAACCATTTCGCGATATTTTAGTTGTAAAAGAGATTATAAAATCAGCAAAAACATCAGATTTAATTTTTTCAAATACTTTGGCTTTTGAGAGTGCAATAGCTTCTAAAATCAGTGGTAAAAAACTTATGCAAAAAATAGTAGGTGATTTAGCTTGGGAGAGAGCAAATACTACTCAACGTTTTAAAGGGAGTTTAGATGAGTATCAAAAGGCAAGATTGTGTTTAAAATCAAACTTAACAAATATATATAGAAATTTTGCTATAAAAAGAAGTGATTTTATTATAACCCCATCAGAGTACCTTAAAAATATAGTAAAAATATGGGATTATCCAACTGAAAAAATAGAAGTTATTTATAATGCGGCTTTATTGCAACAGAGTGATAAAATTATAAAAAAACAAAAATATAGAATAGTAAGTGTAGCTAGACTTATACCGCATAAAGGATTTGAAGCTATTTTAAAAACACTAAGAAAACTAAATTTTGATTTTGAGTATATAGTAATTGGTGATGGTTTTTTAAAAATATCTTTAGAAAATCTATCTAAAGAGCTTAAAATAGATACAAAATTTATAGGAAATATTTCTAAAAAAGAAGTGGCAGATTATTTAAAAAATTCAGATTTATTTATATTAAATTCATCTTATGAGGGTATGCCTCATGTAGTGCTAGAAGCGATGCAAAATAGTTGTCCTGTTATAGCAAGTAGAGTAGGTGGTACTCCTGAGGTTGTAAAACATAATGAAAATGGACTTCTCTTTAAGCATAATGATATAGCTGATTTGCAAAAGAAAATATATAGTATAAAAAATGATAATATTTTAAGAGATAAGTTGATAAAAAATGCAAAATTATTTACAAAAGAGTTTGCAAATGTAGATAAAATGTTCAATAGATATATAAATGCAATAGAGAAACTTATATGAAAAAAATAGTTTTTTTGATAGATAATCTAAAAGGTGGTGGGGCTGAAAAAGCTATAAAAATTATTGTTGATGGTTTATATGATAAAGCTTATAATCCTATTGTTATATTACTTGAAAATAAAAAAGATTATCAAGTAAAAGATGGTATTGAGATTTATGCTTTGAGTGAAAATATAACTAAATATAATTTTATTTTTTTATATTTTAAGCTTTTAAAACTTCTAAAAAAATTATCTCCAGATATTTTATATGCTACAAATACAAAAGCTCAAATTTTATCTTTACTAACAAAGAAATTTTTTAAAACGAAAAGAATTATCAATATACAAGTTGATTTAAAAAAACAGTATGAAGATAGGTTATATATACTTGATTTTTTTACAAAATTATTGAAAAATGCAGATGAGTATAGCTTTATATCGTATGGAATATATGATAGTTTAAAATATGTTATACCAGCAAAAAATAATATTTTCATATCAAATGCTATAGATTTTGATGAGATAGATAGTTTAAAAAAAGAAAGTTTGGAAGATGAATATCAGGAAATGTTTAGTAAAAAAACTTTTATAACTATAGGGCGACTTACTAAACAAAAGGGGCAAGTTACTCTTTTAAAAGCTTTTGCTAAAATAAATTATGATGTAAATCTGATTATTATTGGTAGTGGTGAGAAAGAATATGAATTGAAAAAGTTGGCTATGGAGTTGAAAATTGATGATAGGGTATACTTTTTAGGTTTTGTTAAAAATCCATTTAAGTTTTTGTATAATGCAAATATATTTGTACTTAGTTCTCTTTGGGAGGGGTTTGGAAATGTGATAGTAGAAGCTATGCGTTGTGAGCTTCCAATAATTTCAAGTGATTGTCCAAGTGGTCCAAGGGAAATTCTAGCTCCAAAGAGTGATATTTTTAATTATTTAGAGGATGAAAATGAACTTTGTGAATATGGTATATTATCTGTATTAAATAGTACTACACATTTAGAAAAAGCTATGTGTAGAGTATTAAATGATGCACTTTTACAAAAAAAGTATAAAGAGAAGTCTATTTTGAGAGCTTTAGATTACTCTAAAGAGATTATAGTTGAAAATTTTATAGATAAAGTGATGAGATAGTATGTGTGGAATAGCTGGAGCAATAAATTTTAATAATATAAATATAGATATTTTAAAAAAATCTTTGTATCACAGGGGTCCAGATGAGCAAGAAAGTTATACTCACAAAAATGTAAACTTAGTTCACACAAGACTCTCTATTCAAGATATACAAAATGCTCATCAACCTTTTAAGTATAAAGATTATGTGATTATTTATAATGGTGAGATATATAATCATTTAAGTTTAAGAGATGAGTATTTAAAAGAGTTTTCATTTGAAACATCTTCAGATACAGAGACCTTACTTTATTTATATATAAAATATAAAGATAAAATGTTTGATTTTCTTGATGGTATGTTTGCTTTTGCAATACTTGATAAAGTTAAAAATAAAATCATATTAGCAAGAGATAGGGCTGCTAAAAAACCGTTGTATTTTTACCATGATGATAATAAACTTCTCTTTGTTAGTGAGTTAAATAGTATAAAAAAAATCATATCAGATATAAATATAGATGAAGAGAGTATTTATTCATATTTGAGAAATGGTTTTTTCTTTAAAAATACAACACCATATATAAATGTTCATGAAGTAGATATGGGGTTTATATATGAAGTGGATATTGATAGTTTAAAAATCACTAAAACAAGATATTTTGATATATTAGATGCTTATAAAAAAGAGAAGGTACATGATTATAAGTATGCTAAAAAAACTATTGATAATATTTTACATGAAAGTGTAAAGGATAGACTTCTAAGTTCAGATGTTGAAGTTGGAGCATTTTTAAGTGGTGGAATAGATAGCTCTTTAATAGTCGCAATAGCTAGTAAATATGTGAAAAATTTAAAAACATTTACTATGAGTTTTGATGGTGCTTTTGATGAGTCTTATTTAGCAAAACTTACAGCTTCTAAGTATGGTACAAATCATCATGAGCTAAGTATAAGCATAAATTTAAAAGATGATATTGAGAAGATACTATTAAACTATGGTGAACCTTTTATGGATAGTAGTGCTATTGCTAGTTATTATGTAGCAAAAGAGGCTAAGAAATATGTAAAAGTTATACTAAATGGTGATGGTGCAGATGAGCTTTTTGGTGGTTATCGTAGGTATGTACCAACAGCAAACAATCTAATCTCTAAAGCTTCATATTTCTCAGGGCTAATAAATATTATGCCAAAGCCACATAATAAAAAATCTACCTATAATTATATCTATAGACTTTTAGTGATGTCTGCAAAAAGTGGATTGGATTTTTACAATAGTGCTACAAACGATATATTTGAAGATATTTATAAGTTTAGTGATAATGATATTTTTAGAGATATTGATAGATTTATAAAGAGTGTTGAGAGTGAAAATATTTCAGAATTATCAAAAATGCTATATCTGGATTTTAATCTGATTTTACAAAGTGATTTACTAAAAAAGATAGATATTGCAACTATGGCACATTCACTAGAGGCTAGGAGTCCTTTTTTGAGTAAGTATATGTTAGAGTTTGTTCCAACATTAGCTGATGAGTACAAAGTTAAGGGTAGGGTAACAAAGTATATATTAAGAGATTTAGCAAAAAAATATCTACCAAATGAGTTGATAAATCAACCAAAAAGAGGTTTTGAAGTACCACTTAAAAAGTGGGTTGAAAATGATTTAAAAGAAAATATTTTTGATACCTTAGATACTAATTGTTATACACAAAAATTTATAGATAAAGAGTTTATTTTAAATCTCAAAGATAAAAAGATAGATGTCTCAGATGAAAAAAGAGCTAAAATGCTTTGGAGTATGTATAGTTTAGAAATCTTTAAAAAGAATCTATCATGAAGAAAATAGCTATAGTTTTAAACAGTTCATGGGCTGCATATAATTTTAGAATGAATTTAGCTAGAACCCTAAAAGCAAATGGTTTTGAAGTTGTCTTTATCGCACCTTATGATGAAAAATATACCAATCTTATAAAATTAGAATTTGATTTTTTTACTCTAAATCTTGATGCAAATGGTATAAATCCATTAGTTGATTTTAAAACAGTGTTATCATTACATAAAGTATATAAATTACTAAAGCCAGATATGATTTTAAGTTTTACAATTAAAGCAAATATTTATAGCTCAATAGTTTCAGGTTTGATGGGAATAAAATCAATAACAAATATAACAGGTCTAGGTACAATTTTTATAAAACAATCATTTGTTACAAAAGTAGCAAAACTACTATATAAAATTGCATTGGGTTTTAATGATAAAGTATTTTTTCAAAATAATGATGATAGAGATTTATTTATAAGACATAAATTAGTAAAAGCAGATAAAACTGATATAGTAGCTGGAAGTGGTGTTGATTTGAGTAAATTTACACCTATTTGGAAAAAACAAGATGGAGTATTTAAATTTTTACTAATAGCCAGACTTTTAAAAGATAAAGGTATTTTAGAATATATTGATGCTATTAAAATTATTAAAGAGAAATATACTAATGTAGAATTTCAAATCTTGGGTGAGTTGGGTTCTTTAAATAAAACAGCAATTACTAAAGATGAGCTAGATACTTGGATAGAACAAAAATTGATAAATTATTTGGGTACTACAGATAAAGTAGAAGAAATTATAGCAGATGCAAATTGTGTAGTGTTACCATCTTATAGAGAAGGTATGCCTAGGAGTTTACTAGAAGCTTCAGCGATGTCTAAGCCCATCATTACAACAAATGTAGTTGGTTGTAAAGAGGTTGTGGATGATAAAATTAGTGGCTACTTATGTGAAGTTAGAAATGCTAAAGATTTAGCTGAAAAAATGCAAATGATGTTAAACTTATCAGATGAACAAAGAATCTCTATGGGTAGTTTTGCAAGAAAAAAAATTATTAGAGAATTTGATGAAAAATTAGTTATAGCTAAGTATTTAGAAGCACTCAAAGAGTTAATATGATATATATATTCTTATTTTTATTATCAACTATTTTAACCTATTATATAAAAAATCATGCTATAAAAAACTCACTTTTAGATGAAGTAAATGAAAGAAGTTCTCATACAGTAGCCACACCTCATGGTGGTGGTATTGCCATAGCTATCGTTTATTTTATGGGTATAAGTTATTTGTTTTTTATAGATTCTTTAGATAGCTCTTTATATGGGGCATTATTGCTTGGTAGTATTATTTCTATAGTATCTTACTTTGATGATTTGTATGGGCTTAGTGCAAAAATAAGGCTTTTAACTCAAGCAATTGTAGCTATTTTGGGTTTATATTTCTTAGGTGGACTTAACTCACTAGATCTCTTTTTATTTCATATAGATAACCAAATACTTACAAACATATTTGCTTTTATGCTCATAGTTTGGTTTATAAATCTTTATAATTTTTTAGATGGGATTGATGGTTACGCTGGTAGTGAGGCAATCTTCTTATCTTTAGCTGGATTTTTTCTTTTTGGTGGTAATCATTTCTTAGTTTTAGTTGTTTCGGTTTTAGGTTTTTTAGTTTGGAACTGGCATAGAGCAAAAATATTTATGGGTGATGTTGGTAGTACTATGCTTGGTTATAATGTAGCAATTTTCACACTTTATTATGCAAATGAAAACTCATCAAATTTGTGGATTTGGATAACACTTTTTGGAGTTTTTTGGTTTGATGCAACAATAACTCTCATGAGACGTTATAAAAATAAAGAAAATCTAAATAAAGCTCATAAAAAACATGCCTATCAAAGACTTCATCAAAGTGGATTAAGTCATGAGAAAATTGTTATATATTCTATATTTGTAAATTTTTTATTATTCTCTTTGGTATATTTTATAGATAGTGCTTTTATCTCATTTATTTTATCTATATTTATACTTTTTATCATTATGAGATATGTTGATTATAAAAAGAGCTTTATAAAAAAGTAAAATAACTTCTTTATGTTATAATCCTCTAAGTTTCTAATATAGGTATATAATTTGTTTTCAATAGATAAGCGTATTTTAAATTTTTTAGTTATAATTTTTCTTACAAATATCACATTTTTGTGGACTTTTTTTATATTTCATAAACCTTTTGATTTTACTATAGTTTTTATAGTTATACTTGTACGTATCTTAGCCTCGATACTTATAAAAAAAGATTTTTCACTCTCATGGTCAAAAGCTTCAGCAAAAACATTTTTAATTAAAAGCTATGTGTATATAATTGCTTTTTTAGTTTATATGATTCTTTTTTACACTAAAATAGAGATATATTTTATGGCATCAGAATTATTTTTATATCTCTTTAGTATAAATTTTATGATGTATTTTTATCATTATGTAGTAAATAAAAGTAGTATTGAAAAAGTAAAATCAGTAGTCATATATGGTACTGATAAAGTTGGTTTGAGAATTATGTCAGAGTTTGCAGACTCTCAATACATGGTAAAGTACTTTATAGATGATGATGAAAAGATACAGCATCAGTCAATAGACTCTATAGATGTTATATCTAAAGAGAAACTTCAACAAAAAGAAGTCATGTTTGATTTACTTGTTGTAGCAGTTTTATCTGCAAGTAAAGAAGATATTAAAAAGATATATAATGATTTACAATATCATTTTAAAGAGATTAAAATAGTCCCAACTTTAGATGATATTTATGAAAATATGCAACTTATAACGCAGTTGAAAAACTTATCTGTAGAGGATTTACTTGCTAGATATCCAAAAGATTTAGATAAAGATAAAATTTCATCATTTATAAAAGATAAAATTGTTTTAGTGACTGGTGCTGGAGGGAGTATTGGTTCTGAAATATGTAGAGTGTGTGAAAGATATGGGGCGAAAAAGCTTATTTTATTAGATCATAGTGAGTATAATTTATATATGATAAATGAAGAGATTAAAAATGTAGAGAGTGTCTTAGCTATGAAATCAGTTGTTCATAAAGATAGTATTTATCAAATTTTTAAAGAGCATAAACCTCATATTGTTATTCATGCAGCTGCGTATAAACATGTGCCATTAGTTGAATCAAATATACAAGATAGTATTATTAACAATGTAATAGGTACAAAAAATATTATAGATTTATCTGTAGAATTTGGAGTAGAGAAAGTTGTTATGATATCTACAGATAAAGCTGTACGACCTACAAATGTTATGGGTGCAACAAAAAGAATATGTGAACTTTATGCACAAAATGTAAAATCCTTAAATAGCTTAGATATGGTTACAGATATAGTAGCTGTAAGGTTTGGTAATGTACTTGGTTCAAGTGGAAGTGTTATTCCAAAGTTTAAATCACAAATTCAAAATGGAGAAAATCTTACAGTAACACATCCTGAAATTACTAGGTATTTTATGCTTATTCCTGAAGCTTGTGAGTTAGTACTTCAAGCTGGAGCTATTGGTGGAAATGGTGAGATTTTTATACTTGACATGGGTGAACCAGTTAAAATACTTGATTTGGCTAAAAAGATGATAGAGTTAAGTTCTAGGGATGATATAGATATAGAATTTATTGGTCTTAGAGCTGGTGAAAAACTTTATGAAGAACTTCTCATACATGAGAGTGATAAAACAACACAGTATGATTCCATAACAGTAGCAAAACCAACCATATATGATATAGATAAACTAAATCAAGATATAAAAGAGCTTGTTTTATCTAAAGATAAATTAATAAAATTAAAAGAGATTGTTCCTGAGTTTAATCATCAACAACTTTAGTTCCAGCAAAAGCAGCTAGTCCAATACCACCATTTGTAGTTTCAAATCTAATTCCACCACCTATTTTTTGTGCTTCTAATCCAAAAAACTGAGCATTAAAATTCATAGTTTTAATGTCTTTTGTTGAGTTATATAGATATTCACCAGAGTTGGCAATGCCATTTTCATTAAGTTGTGCATTCATAATGTTAAAGTTAAAAGCATCTTCAGATGTTTGCATGAAAATAGAACCATCCATTTTATTCGCACCAAAATCAACTTCAAAATTAAAATTACCTTCTATTTCTTTGACACCACTATTTCCCATTAATGTTGAGTAAGTACCAAGCACACCACCCGTATATGAAAAAACTTTTTGTTGTTCAATATAGTTGGCTATAACATTATGTGGAGTATTTTGTAGTTTTGGTTTTATCCAAGCTCCAAGAGTCCCTACATATTCACTATCCCAATAACCCCAAGAAAAAGAATCATCTTCACCAACTTGAACCTGATTAACATCATATTCATTTACATTATTTACAGCAAAAGTTCCAAAAACATATCTAGCATCTTCTACATTATAATTTTCTAAAGATTCAGCAGTATCAATCATGCTAACATGAAAACCAGCACTTGCTTGATTTAAATTTTCACCATAGAATCTACCTTGAACCAGGTGCGCACTATCAAATACAGGATGTTCATCTAAGTCATAAAAATCATCATAATCTGCATAAAATCCTGTTGATGAAACATCAAGCCCTCCTGAAGTAGAAATCCCAACTTTCCAGTTTCTCATATCACCTAAAACAGGATCTTTAGCATTAAAAGTTAAATAAGTATTTATAAATTGATTACCAAAATCAACAACCATATTGACATAATTTTCTTGAGGGTCTATAAAAGAAACATTATTAACATAATCATTCCTATCAGTCACTATACCTATTATATTCCCTTCAAATATTGTAATTTTTCTACCTGCAGATCTACCATCCCAATATTGATATATTTCTGAACTTTGATTATTCATACCACCCATATACTCAACAATTTTACTTTCTGGTGTTCGTGGAGTGTTTTCTTCATGTCTCCAGTCGTGAAATGGTTTTGCAGATAGTATATCGCTAATACTATTACTTAACGGTATTTCTTCTGTAAAGTATGTAAATGAAAGTGGGGTGTAAGTATCTTCAAAAAGATTATCATAGTTATTTATTGCAAAATCTTGCATATAAGTTTCAGTATAATTATTAATTAGTTGAGAATATGCTTCTTCCATAGAATTATCAATATACATATTATACGATGCAGATTTATTATTAACATTTTTAATAGTATCTAATTGGTCATATATTTCATTTTTTAATGTTTGATTGATAACATCTTTAGTCATAATATCAATCGAATCAGTAGCTTTATTTATGAGTTTTTTAAAGTTTTTATCAACTTTACTTGAAAAAGAATTTAGACCTTGAGAAGATGCTTTATATTTTTTTATGCCATCAGGTGATTTACCTGCAAATACATGAATAACTTCACCAGCCATTACATCTTTTAAAATGCCCTGTGATTCAACTGTTATTGCACCCTTTAAACAAGCAATTTTATCAAATTCTTTTGTTGTATATCCAGCAAAGATTGTCCCTCTTATTCCAATTAATGCATTCTTAGTTTTGAGTTTAAATTTATTTGGTGCGATTTTAGATATTTTACCTGTTATAACTCTAAACATACCAGATAGCATATTTAATTTTATATCAGAATTAGTTGTTTCATCAAAAAGATATTTTTGAATATTTAAAGTACTATTCTTACCTATCCTAACTATTGTATTGTCTTTAAAAATAATTTGAGCTTTAGAATTAGCTATGCTTTTTAGTATATCTTTCTCTTTTACAACATCATTGAGTTTAGCAGTGTTTTCTTGATTATCTCTTAATATAATAACTTTACCACTAAGTGCTGAAATAACACCAACATTTGCATATAAATAGTATGTAGTTAAAATAAATAGTAGTAATATTTTTTTCAAAATTAAATCCTTATTATACGTGTTAAAATATTTTATCACAAATAATATTATAGATAGTATAACCGGTGGAATATTGAAGTGAGAATATATAAAAGAATAAAATGATATATGTAAAAGTTAGATGGCGCGGTGGACGAGACTCGAACTCGCGACCCTCTGCGTGACAGGCAGATATTCTAACCAACTGAACTACCACCGCGCATATAAAAAAAGTATAACACCATAAAATTGGCGACCCCTAAAGGATTTGAACCTCTGTTACTACCATGAAGTGATAGTGTCCTTGGCCACTAGACGAAAGGGTCATCTCTTCACAAACATAAGGTTTGTTGACTATTATAAATGGTGGGCATTACAAGACTCGAACTTGTGACATCTACCTTGTAAGGGTAGCGCTCTACCAACTGAGCTAAACGCCCAAATATTTGGGAATAGATTTATAAAATGGTGGGCATTACAAGACTCGAACTTGTGACATCTACCTTGTAAGGGTAGCGCTCTACCAACTGAGCTAAACGCCCATTTTATAAAATCTAAAAATGGCGCGGTGGACGAGACTCGAACTCGCGACCCTCTGCGTGACAGGCAGATATTCTAACCAACTGAACTACCACCGCAACCGTAAAAAAAATGGTGTCCTGTGATGGATTCGAACCATCGGCCACATCATTAAAAGTGACGTGCTCTACCAGCTGAGCTAACAAGACATTGCCTCTATTTGTTTAGAGGTCGAAATTATAGGCAAATAGGTTTGAATTGTCAAGAAAAAATAGCTTAAATTTAAAAAAACATATCTTTGTCCATCAGTAACAGCATTTTAATAGCAAATAAAACGCTTTGATATTGGACATAATTTCTATCTCCATTTAGATTTAGTAGCACTTCTTTATGCTTTTTGTTTGTTCGTAAACCAATACATACAGTTCCAATAGGTTTGCCTTGTGTCGCCCCACTATCCCCAGCAATCCCACTTATTGAAATAGTATAATCAGCATAACTCACATTCATTGCACCCTCACTCATCTCTTTTACTACCTCATTGCTGACTGCTCCAAACTCTTCTAATATTTTGGTATCTACACCAAGCCAATTTTCTTTCATAGTATTTGAGTAAGTTACAAGTGAACCATCAAGTATTTGTGAAGAACCATTGTTTTTTGTAAAGAAATAAGTTAAAAGTCCACCTGTACAACTTTCTGCAAAAGATATTTTTTTATTTTTATGTGATAATTTTTCAATTATATATGATGCTATACAAGATGCTCCTATTAATTTATTTGGTAATAATTGTTTAGCAGATGATATAAATTTTGAAATATTTCCATACTTATTACTTTTTATATCTATTTTCAACCAATTATCTATGAGTGGAACTATCTCTATATGTACATCAAATGTTTGTGCAATTGGATTTAAAAGGGCTAATGCACTCTCCTTATCTTCTTCAAAAAGGTGTATACTAGCTTTAGAATCTTCAAAATTCAAAAGAATTTCTGGCATTTTTTGCATCTCATCAACATGAAGTACATTTATAATTGAGTCTTTGTAGTCAAGTAAATAACTAGAATCTTCAAAAACATCTACTTTAGATGGTATTAGTATTCCATCTTTTAGTATTTGATTATCACTACTAACTGTACAAATTAGTTTTCCTACAGTAGAAAAATGTTGTTTTGTTGTAATAATTAAAAGTTTATTTTTTGAGTTTAGTTCTTGTTCTAAATATAAAAATAAAGAGTTATCGCTTTCTTTAAAATAAGTGACAGAGTTAATAAAATCAATTTTTTTATCAATTTGTCTAATAATATATTCTTGTAATGATTTGTTATATACAAATTTGTTACCAATAAATAATAGATGTACTCTCATGTTGTTTCAGCCCTTTTTATAGGTAAGTACCTAGTTGAATATTGTGAGTATTATAGCAGTATTATGGGACTTTAAAGAAGCTTTTAAACACATTATAGATATAATCCTAAAATTTTATATATTTTTGAGGCATATATGGACTACAAAGACACACTACTTTTACCTACTACTGATTTTGCTATGCGTGGAAATCTAATCAACAATGAACCAAAGCGTTACGCTGATTGGGATAAAAATAAAGTTTATGAAAAGATGAAGGAAAATCGTAAAGATGCACCTAGTTTTACTCTTCATGATGGACCACCGTATGCAAATGGACATATCCATATTGGTCATGCACTTAACAAAGTTTTAAAAGATATTATTGTTAAACATAATTATTTTGATGGAAAAAGTGTTCGTTTTACTCCAGGTTGGGATTGTCATGGACTACCAATTGAGCAACAAGTTGAGAAAAAACTTGGCGGTAAAAAGAAAAAAGAGCTTTTAGAGGTTTCTAAAGTTCGTGAACTTTGTCGCGCTCACGCTGCTAAATTTGTAGATATTCAAAAAGAGGAATTTAAAACTCTTGGAATTTTAGCTGATTGGGAAAATCCTTATGTTACTATGGATTTTAAATTTGAAGCAAATATCTACCGTACACTTTGTGGTGTTGCTAAAAAAGGTCTTTTAATAGAGCGTTCTAAGCCTGTTTACTGGTCTTGGGCGGAGCGTACAGCACTAGCAGAGGCAGAAGTTGAGTATGAAGATAAAGAATCTCATTCGATTTATGTAGCATTTGAACTAAGTGATGAAGCTAAAGCTAAAGCAGATTTAGTTGGGAAAAAAGCAGCGCTTGTTATTTGGACTACTACACCTTGGACTCTTCCATCAAATACAGGAATTTCACTTCATCCAGAAGAAAAATATGTTCTTACTACTGATGGATTTATAGTTGCTAAGGCTTTATTTGAGTCATTACTTGAGCTTGGTGTAGTTAAGGGTGAGATAGATAAAGAGATAGCATCAACTATTTTTGAAAATCAAGTAGCTATAAATCCACTAAATGGACGCACATCTAAAATTGTTTTAGGTGATCATGTACTAATGGATAGTGGTACTGGTGGAGTTCATACAGCTCCAGGTCATGGTGAGGATGATTACCGTGTTGGATTAAAATATGACTTAGAAGTTATTATGCCAGTTGATGAAACTGGTTGTTTTGATGAAACTATTGTAAAACAAAAGCTTCTTCCAAATCCTGAGAATTTCCTTGGTAAACTTATTTTTAAGTGTAATGATGAAATTTTAGAACTTTTAGGTGATGCACTTTTACAAGAATCTAAATTTATTCATTCATATCCACATTGTTGGAGAAGTCATACTCCTCTTATTTTTAGAGCAACTAGACAGTGGTTTATAAGTGTTGATGAAAATCCAGAGGGAAGTGATAAAACTCTTAGAAATATTGCACTAGATGAGATAGAAAAAACTCTTTTTGTTCCTGAAACTGGTAGAAATAGACTTACTTCTATGGTAGCTAATCGTCCAGATTGGTGTATATCTCGTCAGCGTGATTGGGGTGTGCCTATCGCATTTTTCAGAGTTAAGGCAACTGGTGAAGTTATCTTTGATGAGAAAGTTTTAAACTATGTAGCTATGATTTTTGAGATGCAAGGTAGTGATGCTTGGTACTCAATGGATATAAAAAGTTTACTTTACCCTGGTGCAGGATATACGGCTGATGAAGTAGAAAAAGTTACAGATATCTTAGATGTTTGGTTTGATTCTGGTTCAACTTGGAACTCAGTGCTTAAATCTCGTAATTATGATGCGGGAAAATACCAAGCAGACCTTTATGTAGAGGGTTCTGACCAACATCGTGGTTGGTTCCAATCATCTCTTTTTCTTTCATCAGCAGTTGAACTTCAAGCACCATACAAAGGTGTTTTAACTCATGGATTTACAGTTGATGATAAGGGTGAGAAAATGTCTAAATCAAAAGGCAATGTAATCGCACCTGAGAAAGTTTTAAAAGAGTATGGAAGTGAAATTCTTCGTCTTTGGGTAGCTTCAAGTGATTACCAAGGGGATTTAAAAATCTCTCAAGGTATTTTAAAACAAATAAGTGAAAATTACCGTAAACTAAGAAATACTTTTAGAATTATGCTTGCAAATATTAATGACTTAGAAAAACTTACTCCTTATGAAGAGATGGGTGAGTTAGATAAATGGATACTTAACGTAGCTTCTAAAGTTTTAGGTGATGTACATGAAGCATTTAATAAATACAATTTTGTAAATGGTATGAGTATGTTAAATAACTTTATTGCTAATGAACTTAGTGGAATGTATATTGACATGACAAAAGATAGCCTTTATTGTAATGCTAAAACAGATTCAAGAAGAATGGCAAGTCAAAGTGCTATGGCTATGATAACTAAATCAATGCTTCTCATAATGGCTCCAATCTTAACTTATACAGCAGATGAGATAATTGAAAATGCTCCTGCGATTGTTAAGGGTGATGCTACATCTATTTTTGATATGGTTTATGAGCCAATAGTTACTTCTAAATCAGACTTCAATGCTGAGTATATGACTAAAGCTCGTGAAGGTTTTGGTTCTATTGTTGATTCACTTAAAAAAGAAAAAATTATTAAGAATACTTTAGAATTAGTTATAAGCACATCTTCAAAAGTAGCTTTAGCAGTTGATAGTGTTGATGCTGAAGACTGGTTTGTTGTATCAAAAATTTCAAATGATAAAATTTCTGAAGTTCTTGGCTCATTTGAGGTAGATGGAGATACTTTCTCAATAGCAAAAGCTACGCAACATAAGTGTCCAAGATGTTGGAAATACCAAGCAAAATCAGAAGACTCAACTTGTAGTCGTTGTGAAGAAGTAGTTAGTGCCTGATTTTACACAAGCGGTTGAACCATCTTTTGTAATTGCTACAATTGCAGCTATATTTTTACTTATTGGTCTTGGTATAGTAGTTGTAAAGATGTTTAAAAAAGTAAAAAAAAGTAAAAGTTAAAAAGGAGATTTAGTGATAACATTAAAAGAAGCTCTTTGTTTAAATAAAGATGAACTTAACAAATTTAAAAATGAATTAAAAGCTAAAATAGAAGCTAGACCTGAATTAAATGCATACATAGATGTAAAAATGAAAGGTGATGGTGTACCTATTGCTATAAAAGATAATATTCAAGTAAAAGATTGGTCCGTGACATCTGGTTCAAATATTTTGCAAGGCTATATTGCACCTTATAATGCAACTGTCATTGAAAAAATGGCTGAAGCAGGATTGAGTCCATACGGGCGTGTAAATATGGATGAATTTGCAATGGGATCTACAACAGAATCAAGCTTTTATGGAAAAACACAAAATCCTCATAACTCTGAGTATGTTCCTGGTGGTTCCTCTGGTGGAAGTGCTGCTGCTGTTGGAGCTGGTTTAGCGATAGCTGCATTGGGAAGTGATACTGGTGGAAGTATTCGTCAGCCTGCTGCTTTTTGTGGGATAGTTGGGATGAAACCAACTTATGGAAGAGTTAGTCGTTATGGTTTGGGTGCTTATGCTTCAAGTCTTGACCAAATTGGACCAATGACACAAAATGTAGAAGATGCGGCTATTTTGTATGACATTATTTCTGGACATGATGAAAAAGACTCAACAAGTGCAAATAAAAATGATAAAGTTTCAGATAAATTAGATTCATCTCGTAAACTTAAAATTGCTGTACTTCCTAAACATCTTGATGGTGCAAGTGATTCAGTAAAAAAAGCTTATGATTTAGCAATTGTTGAGCTAAAAAATGCTGGTCATGAGATATTTGAGAGAGAGTTAATGGATGCAAAGTTTGATATATCTGCTTATTACATTACAGCAACTGCTGAAGCAGCTACAAACTTAGCTCGTTATGATGGTATCCGTTATGGAAACCGTGTAACTGGTAAAAACTTAGAAGATACATTTGTTAAAACTCGCTCAAATGGTTTTGGTGATGAAGTTAAGCGTCGTATTATGCTTGGTAACTTTGTACTATCAAGTGGATATTATGAAGCTTACTATGTAAAAGCACAAAAAACTCGCCACATGATAAAAGATCAATATGATAAAATTTTTGCAGATGTAGATTTGATACTTTCACCAATCGCACCTTCAATTGCACCAAAGGTTGGGGAGTTAGAAAATCCTATGGATATGTATCTTAGTGATTTATACTCAGTTAGTGTAAATCTTGCAGGATTACCTGCAATTTCACTTCCAATAACAAAAGGTGAAGATGATATGCCAATCGGACTTCAACTAATTGCTAAAGCTTATGATGAACAAACACTTTTTGATGGTGCATTAAGCTTAGAAAAACAAATAAATAACAAAGGATAGCTATATGAATATTCGTAAACAAGCCCTAACATTTGAAGATGTACTTTTAGTACCACAATACTCTGAAGTATTACCAAAAGAGGTTTCTCTTGAAACAAAGTTAACTAAAAATATTAGCCTTAAAATCCCTATGGTATCAGCTGCGATGGATACAGTAACAGAGTATCGTGCAGCTATTGCAATGGCTAGACTTGGTGGAATTGGAATTATTCATAAAAATATGGATATAGAAGCTCAGTGTAAACAAGTTGTAAAAGTGAAGAAAAGTGAGAGTGGAATTATTATTGACCCTATTTTTGTTCACCCTGATGCTACCTTAGCTGATGCAGAAGCTCTTATGAGTGAATACCGTATTTCTGGTGTTCCAGTTGTTGATGGCCATAATAAACTTTTAGGAATTCTTACAAATCGTGATATGCGCTTTGAGAAAGACATGAGAAAACTTGCATCTGATACAATGACAAAAATGCCATTAATTACTGCTACAAAAGGTATTAGTCTTGATGATGCTGGTGATATTATGCATAAAAATAAGATTGAAAAACTACCAATTATTGATGAAGAAGGATTTTTAAAAGGTCTTATAACGATTAAAGATATTAAAAAATGTATTGAATATCCTAATTCTAACAAAGATGGTTTTGGTCGTTTAGTTGTAGGAGCCGCTATTGGTGTTGGTCAAATGGACAGAGCAAAAGCACTTGTTGATGCTGGTTGTGATGTTTTAGTTCTTGACTCTGCTCATGGACATTCTAAAGGGATTATGGATAGTGTAAAAGCTATAAAAGCTGAACTTTGTGTTGATGTAATTGCTGGAAATGTTGCAACTGGAGAAGCTGTACAAGCGCTTATAGATGCTGGTGCTGACGCAGTAAAAGTAGGGATTGGACCTGGCTCTATTTGTACTACTCGTATAGTTGCGGGTGTTGGTGTTCCACAAATGTCTGCTATTGATGAGTGTGCAGAAGTTGGTCGTAAACATGGTGTTCCAATCATTGCTGATGGTGGTTTAAAATACTCTGGAGATTTATCAAAAGCTTTAGCTGTTGGAGCTAGTTGTGTTATGGCTGGATCAATGCTTGCTGGAACTGAAGAAAGTCCAGGTGAGACTATCATGTATCAAGGTCGTCAATATAAATCTTACCGTGGTATGGGAAGTATTGGGGCTATGCAAAAAGGCTCAAACGATAGATATTTTCAAGAGGGTACTGCTGCTGATAAGTTAGTTCCTGAAGGGATTGAAGGTCGTGTGCCATTTCGTGGAAGTATTGCAGGGATAGTTCATCAAATGATGGGTGGACTTCGTGCATCTATGGGTTATTGTGGTTCTAAAGATATCGAGACATTCTGGAATAAAGCAGAGTTTGTTCAAATTACATCTGCTGGACTTAAAGAATCTCATGTTCATGATGTTCAAATCACAACAGAAGCACCAAACTACCACGCATAAGATATGAAAAAAGTTAGATACGCAGGTTTTTGGGTTCGTTTTATAGCATCATTTTTTGATACGCTATTTATGGCTGTACCCATAGCTGGTGTAATCTACTTTATGAGTGGTGGAGAGTGGTTTGATTTTGCACAGTATCAGCAAAATTTGCAAGCGGCAATGGCTGGTAATGCAAATCAAGCCTTGTTAAATCAGCCTCAAACATCAATGAAGTGGGAGCTTTTATTTGAGGTTTGTGTTTTACTCATAACTATGGTTTTTTGGAGAAAGTGGCGTGGAGCAACACCTGGTAAAAAATTTGTTCATATTAAGATAGTAGATGCTTTAACTCATGAAGATATAGATAATAAACAAGCTATTATTCGTACGGTTGGTTATTTAGCTTCTACTTTTTCTTTTTTGATTGGATTTTTGATAGTTGCATTTAGAAAAGATAAACGTGGACTGCATGATTTACTTGCAGGTACAATAGTTGTTTATGAGAAAAAAGAGGAAGATTAAAGAGATGGATTTACAAACTAAAGCTTTACATGAGGGCTATGAAAAAGATACGCAAGCAACTATGGCTGTACCTATTTATATGTCAACTGCCTATGAGTTTCGTGATGCCCAGCATGCAGCAGATCTTTTTTCTCTTAAAGAACTTGGAAATATTTACACTCGTTTAAATAACCCAACTACTGATGTTTTTGAAAAACGTTTTGCTTCTTTAGAGGGTGGAGAAGCGGCTATTGCAACTTCTAGTGGAATGAGTGCTATATTTTTTGCCATAGCAAATGCTGCTGAAGCTGGAGATAACATAGTTTGTGCAAAACAGCTTTATGGTGGCAGTTTAACTCTAAATACTCATACTCTTAAAAGATTTGGAATTGAGGCTAGATTTTTTGATGTTCATGACATGAAGCAGATGGAAGAGTTAATTGATGATAAAACAAAAGTTATCTTTTTTGAATCTCTTACAAACCCAAGTATTGATGTTGCAGATATTGAAGCTATAACTAGCATTGCTAACAAATATGGAGTTTTAACAGTAGTTGATAATACTGTAGCAACACCTGTACTTTGTCGTCCGTTTGAATGGGGTGCTGATATAACAGTCCATAGTGCTTCAAAATACACTACAGGGCAGGGTTTGGCTATTGGTGGAATCTTGGTTGAGAGAAAAGAGTTGGTGAATAAATTAAAAAATAACCATCGTTATAATCACTTTAATGAGCCAGATGCCTCTTACCATGGTTTAGTTTATACAGATTTAGATTTACCACCATTTACACTTCGTGCCAGATTATCTTTACTTCGTGATTTAGGTGCAGTTAGTTCACCATTTAATTCATGGTTGTTTATACAAGGTATGGAACATTTAACACTTCGAATGCGAGAACATTCTAAAAATGCTCTCGCTTTAGCTGAGTTTTTAGAATCACATCCAAAAGTAAAAAAAGTAAATTATGCAGGTTTGAAATCAAATTCAAATTATGTAAATGCTCAAAAATATTTTGATGATGGAGCTTGTTCTGGACTTTTAAGTTTTGAGCTGGAGTCTTTAAAAGCTGCTACAAAAGTTGTAAATGCTACAAAACTTTACTCTCTTGTTGTAAATATTGGTGACTCAAAATCAATTATCACTCATCCCGCTTCAACAACGCATCAACAACTCTCAAATGAGGAGTTAAATGCTTGTGGAGTTCCAGCAGGATTGATTAGAATCTCTTGTGGATTAGAAAGCTCATCTGATTTGATAGCTGATATGAAACAGGCATTAGAGGCGTAGTAATTGAGCTTAAATTTAAAAACATATACTGAACATTTTACAAATCCACTTTATTTAGAGAGTGGTCGTATTTTAGAACCTTATGATATAACTTATGAGACCTATGGTGAGATGAATGAGGATAAGAGTAATGTTATAGTTATTTGTCATGCATTAACTGGTTCGCATCATTGTGCAGGTACTTACGATGGTGAAAGTAAATCAGGTTGGTGGGATGGACTTATTGGTTCAGCTAAGGCAATAGACACTGATAAATATTTTGTAATTTGTACAAATGTTATAGGTTCATGTTTTGGTTCAAGTGGACCAATGTCTTTGCAGCAAAATCTTCATGAGCCATATCGCTATAAATTTCCAGTAGTTACAATAAAAGATATGGTTAAAGCGCAAAGAATACTTTTTGATAGATTAGATATTCATAGAGTTTATGCCATAATTGGTGGTAGTATGGGTGGTATGCAAGCACTCCAATTTGCGCTTCACTATCCAAATTTTGCACAAAAAATTATCTCTATGGCAGCAACTCACGCGACACAACCTTGGGCAATAGCCTTTAATAAAGTTGCACAAGAATCAATCCTAAAAGATCCAGATTTTAAACAAGGTTATTATGATCCTGAGATTATAGCAGAGCAGGGTTTATCTGGCATGGCAGTTGGTCGTATGGCTGGTCATATAAGTTTTCTCTCTCATGAGAGTATGGGCGAAAAATTTGGTAGAGAATACAAAAGAACTGACGGACTTTATGAGCTTTTTGGAAAGTTTCAAGTGGAGTCTTACTTAGAGTACAATGGTTATAATTTTACAAAATGGTTTGATCCTTTAGCTTATCTCTACATTACAAAAGCAATAAATATTTATGATTTATCTCGTGGTTTTGATTCTTTGGCTGAAGCTATGAAAAAAGTAAATTCAGAACTACATCTTATCAGCTTTTCAAATGATTTACTTTTTAAAGCTTCAGAAATGAAAGAACTTCATGAGACGCTAAATAGTATAGGAAATAAAAATCATTTTTATATGGATGTAGATAGCAATTATGGTCATGATGCATTTTTAGTAGAGCTTGAAAAATTTGAAAATTATATTGTAGATGTTTTGGCATCAAAGTAGGAAAATAATATGAAAATATTTGTAGTTTTATTACTATTATATAGTTCTATATGGGCTGCTAAGATTGATGATTTTGCACAAAAAAATCACTATTTTCGAGATTATAATTCTGCTTTAGCTGTAGCATATCTTTCAAATAAAATGATAATGCTTGTCATAGTTGCAGATTTTTGTCCATGGTGTAAAAAATTTGAAAGAAAAATCTTAGCCAACAAAGATGTTTCAGCGTTAGTTACACATGAATTTATGCCCATAATAGTAGATAACTATAGAGATATAGGACATTTTCCAAATACTTTAAAAACGAAAAAACTTCCAATAGTTTACTTTATAAATCCAAAAACTCAAAAAATTATAAAAAAATCAAGCTTATATGTGAAAAAAAGTGAATTTTTAAAAACATTAAAAGAAGCAATAAATATTTTTGAAGAAAATAATAAATGATAAAAATATTAATAATATTTATTTTTAGTTTTAGCTCTTTATTTTCTTTTTCAATGTTTACTTTAGATAAAATAGATAACTTTAAAATTCATTTTATTAACTCTGCTGGATTTTTAAATGAAAAAGAGGAAAAAGAGCTAATTAACTATACAAAAAGAAAGTTACAAAAAAGAGCTAATTTTAGTTTTGATAAAATTGATCCGGAAGTCTTATTTATAAAAGTAAAATCTATAGAGATAGATGATGGGATTTATGCTATTTCAGTTGAGTTTTACTTAGCTGAAGATGTGGTAACTTTAAGAGGTAAAAAAAATATAAAAACATTTGCATATACTTATCATCAAAGTACATTAATGGAGTCTCAAGACCCTTATGAAGATACTTTAGAAGCTATTGATTATCTTACTTGTCAATTTCTAAAAGCATATAAAGATGATAATGAAGAATAAATAAAAGGATATAACTATGGCTAAAGAAACCAAAGATTTTGAAAAGAAGTTAGACTCTGCAAAAGAGATTTTAGAAACATTAATGAATCCAGAAATAACCTTACAAGATAGTGTGAAAGCTTATGAAAAAGGTATGGATGAACTAAGTAAAGCGCAACAAATACTTGAAGATGCAGTAATAAAAATTAATGAAATAAAAGCATCATAGTGAGAGCTGCAGTTCTTCAACTTAGCGCTCAGGGGATGAGTTCTACAAAACTCTATAATCATATAAGAATTGCACATAAAAAAGGTGTAAAAGTTTTACTTCTTGGTGAGTATGTTTTAAATCCTTTTTTTAAAGAGCTTCAGACTCTTTCATTATCTATGATAAAAGAACAAGCTAAACATCAAAGTAAAATTTTAAAAGATTTATCTTCAAAATATAATATGACAATAGTTGCACCATTAATCTTAGTTAAAAAGAAAAAAATTTATAAAACTATTGCAAAATTTTCACCAAATTCTACATCTTATTATGAACAACAAATACTTATAAATTATGCACATTGGAATGAAGAGAAATTTTTTGATAATAAAATAGAAACTATAAAAATACCACTAACTTTTAAAATTGATGGTTTTAAATTTGCCATTGTTAGTGGATATGAATTGCATTTTGATGAAATATTTACAAAATTGACGGATAAAAAAATTGATTGTTTACTTGTTTCTAGCGTAGCTACTTTTGAATCTTATGAAAGATGGAAAGCACTTGTTTTAAGTAGGGCTTTTGTAAATAATTGTTATGTTTTAAGAGCAAATAGAATAGGTGAGTATCAAGATAAAGATTTTAATTGGCAGTTTTATGGAGATTCTCTTTTAGCATCTCCAAATGGTGAGATTTTAGAACATTTAGCCAATAAAGAGGAATTAATGATAGTTGATATGCTTCATGATAGTGTAGTGCGATCTCGCCGTTTATGGGGTTTTAAAGAAGCTATGACAAAAAGGAGTGAAAATGGATAAGTATTTTCATAGACAAATTCAACTCTGGGGTAAAGATACTCAAAATTTACTTAAAGATAAAAAAATAGCTATTATTGGTTCTGGTGGATTGGGAAGTTCTCTTGCTTATGCTCTTGGGGCTAGTGGTATTGGTGAAATTCACATGATTGATTTTGATGAAGTATCTACTCATAATATTCATCGTCAAATCGCTTTTGAAGTTGGTGATGAGGATAAAAATAAAGCACTTATAAATGCTCAAAAAATTGAAAAAAGATGCCCTTTTGTAAAAGCTATTTCTCATGAGTGTAATTTTGAAGAGTTCACATTTAAAAATATAGATGTAGATTTAATTATTGATGGTACTGATAATTTACAAACAAGAGATGAGATAGATAAATATGCAAAAGAGAAAAATACACCTTGGGTTTATGGAAGTGTAGAGGCTTTTCATGGTCAAGTTTGTTTTTTTGATGAATCAAACTTTGCTGATGCTTTTAAAATCAATTCTCAAACTCCAGCAGGAATAGCAGCACCAATGGTTATGCATATTGCATCTTTACAGGCAAATTTAGCTTTACGACACTTAGCAGGACTTAGTGTCGTAAAAGATAAATTATATTATTTATTTTTTAATGAAGATGGAGAGATGATTACTCAGAAGTTTGGACTCCCTAAGCCTACTAAAGCTTAGAAATATACTCAGATACTTTTTTAATATCTTCATCACTTAAAGATGTAGCTTGACCTTTCATAAGTGCTTTCATAGCACCACCATAAGTTCCATCTTTGTAGCCATTAAGTGCTGTAGAAATTTTACTTGCATCCCAAGCTTTAATGATTTTAGATTTTCCAAGTGCTGCTTTTTCACCACTAGCACCATGACAAGCTGAACATGCTTTAAAAATATCTTCACCACTTCTTGCAGTTGCTACAACAGTATTAGTAATTTCTTTAACTATTTTAGCTTCTTGTTTTACTTCTTTGTGAGTTACTTTTTTCTCAACTTCAGTCTTTTTTATTTTTTGTGTACTTGTTTCTTGCTTTTCATCACTAGAACACCCTACAAATACGAGTAGTGTCGCAATTAGTATGATTTTTTTCATTTAACAATCCTTTTATTTATATATATTTTATCAATATTTAGTTTAATTTTATCTATTATATTTATATTAGTTTTATATTAAAAAAACTAATATAAGATTTTTTATTAAACTGATTCTAAAAGATTTTGGCTATAATTGCACCAATTTAACAAAGTGATGAAAACTATGAATTTTGAACCTTATCCATTTGAAAAACTAAACAATTTACTTAAAAATATTGTAGTAAATAAAAACTATAACGCATCTGTTTTAACTATTGGTGAGCCTCAATTTGAGACACCAGAGTTTATACAAAAAGCCTTAAAAGATAGTACTGATTTATTGAAAAAATATCCTAAAACTACTGGAGAGAAGAATCTTCGTGAAGCACAAAGAAGTTTTTTTTCTAAAAGATTTAATGTCAATTTAAAAGATGAACAAATCATTCCAACTTTTGGAACAAGGGAAGTATTATTTAATTTTCCACAATTTTTACTTTTTGACAAACAAAATCCAACTATTGCTTTTACAAACCCTTTTTATCAAATTTATGAGGGTGCAGCTCTTGCAAGTAAAGCAAAAACTATCCATCTAAATTTGAATGAAGAAAACAATTTTAAACCTAAAATTGATGAAGAAGAATTAAGTGAATGTGATTTAGTAATTTTGAATTTTCCAAATAATCCGACTACTTCAACATTAACATTAGATGAACTTGGAGAATGGGTATTTTTAGCATTAAAGTATGATTTTGTACTTTTAAATGATGAATGTTATAGTGAAATTTATACAAATGAGCCTATACCGTCTTTACTTGAAGCATCTTTACATGTTGGAAATGTAAATTTTAAAAATATTTTAGTAATTAATTCTATTTCAAAACGTTCATCAGCACCAGGGCTTCGTTCAGGTTTTATAGCTGGTGATGAAGAGATTTTAAAAGAGTATATGAAGTATCGTACTTATGTTGGATGTGCATCTCCTCTTCCTCTTCAAGATGCAGCTACAGCAGCTTGGAATGATGAATCTCATGTAGAAAAATCTCGCTCTATTTATAAGCAAAACTTTGTATTGGCAAAAGAAATTTTAGAAGTAGATATCCCTAATGCTACTTTTTATATATGGTTGAAAGTTCAAAATCCTATTGAATTTACAAAAAAATTATATGAAAAATATAATGTAAAAGTTTTACCAGGTGAATTTTTGGCAAGAGAAGATAAAAATGGTATAAATCCGGGAAAAGATTTTGTAAGAATTGCATTAGTTGAAGATGCTACTAAAACAAAATCAGCACTACTTAGAATAAAGGAATGTTTAGATGCTAAATAAATCAGATGAATTAAAAACTAAAGTACTAAAAGCTCAAGAAACTCAAGATATAGCATCATTGTATGTTTTAGAACAAGAAGCTCATGAAGTTTTTGATGAAAATACACTTCAAGGTTATTATGCAAATATTTTAGATTTGGCATTAGAAAAACTTACAGATACTTTAGAAGCACATAAAGTTATGGATATGAATGAAGTTCAAGACTTTGCAACAGTTCGTGCCTTGTATGAGTACGCAATGGAACATTACTCAGCTGGAGCGGTGGCTGATGCATCTGCACTTTTTGAAGTTCTTAGTGGACTTACAAATAATACTCAATTTTCTAATGCTCTTAAATTTCATTGGGTTGCTTCTAAAGAAAATTTAAGTTTAGACGATTTTATAGAAAGAATAGCAGATATACAAGCAACTGAAGATGCAGGTACTTTTTATATATCTCATTTTTCAAAAGAGGCACAAAATTTGCTAGATAATACACAAAAAAGTGAGAAGTAATACATGAAGATTCATTTTATTGGTATTGGCGGAATCGGTATATCTGGTTTAGCACAGTTTATGCATTTTAAGGGTCATGAAGTTAGTGGTTCAGATATTGCCGATACTATTATTATAAAAAATCTTCGCACGCTTGGAATAAAGGTAAGTGTACCTCATTGTTCATCAGCAATTACTGATCAAGATTTAGTTGTTCATTCAGCAATTATTCGTCCAGATAATCCAGAAATAGTAGCTGCTAAAGCTAAAGGAATAGAAGTTCTTGCTCGTCGTGAAGCTCTACTTAAAATTCTTAATACCTCTAAAGTTTACTCTGTTGCAGGAGCTCATGGGAAAAGTACAACAACAGCAATCTTAACAGCTATTATGTGTGGTTCTGCTATTATTGGAGCAGAGTCAAAGGCATTTGGCTCAAATGTAAGATACAATGATAAAACGGATGTAATGCTTTTTGAAGCTGATGAGAGTGATGGAAGTTTTATAAACTCAAATCCTCATTGTGCAATAGTTATAAATGCTGAGCCTGAGCATATGGAATATTATGACTATAATTATGAACGTTTTTATGATTCTTATAAAACTTTTATATCTTCAGCAAATTGTAGAGTTTTAAATGCGGAAGATCCATTTTTATCAACTTTGATTGATAGTGTAGATGCTAGTTGGTTATATCCTAGTAAAGATATAACAAATATAGAATTTGTACTTATAAACGATGAACCACATACAAGATTTACTTTTAAAGACTTAGGTTCATTTGATGTATGGGGATTTGGTAAGCATATCGCACTAGATGCTGCTTTAGCAATTTTAGCTGCTAAAGAATCTATGGATATTGAAGAGATTAGAGAAAATTTATTATCTTTTAAAGGTATTAAAAAACGTTTTGATATTGTTGGAGCTGAGAAAAGTTCTGTAATTATTGATGATTATGGGCATCATCCAACAGAGATAAAAGCAACTTTTGAATCAGTAAAAGAGTACGCTTCTTTAAAGGGTTTCGATAAAATAACTGCTATATGGCAACCACATAAGTACTCTCGAACTATAGATAATCTAGATGCTTTCATAAAGTGTTTTGAGGGTGCAGAAGAACTTATAATACTACCTGTTTGGTCTGCTGGTGAAGCTTCTCGTGATATTGATTTTAAAGAGAAGTTTAAAAACTATAATCTTACAATGGCAGATAATATTAAAAGAGCAAATAATACAATTACAGTAATAAAAGATAAAGAAGAGCTAAAAATTTTAGATAAGGGTCTTATAATTGGCTTTGGTGCGGGAGATATCACTTACCAAATTAGAGGTACTGCTTAGTGGCTTATATTGCTGGTTTAGTTATTGTAGGTCTTTTCTTTTTAGTTCTTCATTACTATACTGAGTTAAAAAAGAGTCAAAAAGTTTTAGTAACAGCTGTTGTTTTGACTTTAATTATCTCTGCAATTGCTTTTAATAAGTATCAAAATATTCAAAGAGATAGTATGCTAAATATTGTTTTAAAGTTTAACCAAGGCAGTACAATAATGTGTGAAGATATAGAAGTAAACTCTAAAAACTTTACTTTAAGTATAGGGACTTATACTTTTATTGGAAAAAAAGATACAAAGAATTATGCAAAAATGATAGCAGTAAGTAGTTGCAATTAAATGTTTGGTATTAGTCTGTAACCAACACCATATAAACTTTCTATAGAATTTTTAGGAAGTTTTTTTCTAAGTTTTGAAACAAGTTTTCTAATATTTGGAGCATCTAAATTTTCGTTAAGTGATTCATAGTGCATAGAAATATCTTCATTTGAATATATACTACCTAATTTATTTGTTATAAGTTGCATAAATATTATTTCAAATTTAGTAAGAGATACTATTTCTTTATCGTTACATACTAAACTAGTATCTTTGTTAAATGTAAATGTATCACTTAATTTTATTTCTTGAGTGATATATTCTTTTTTTGAAGTATCTAATTTTTTAGCAGCATTTAGTAAAATACTCATAAGTTCTTGATAATCAAGTGGTTTTTTTATAAAATATTCTATTCTTAAGTTTATTAGAGGATGTAAGTATTTTGAATCATCATGAGCTGATAGTATAATAATCATCTGATTAGGATTAATTTTGTATATATTTTCAACTAAACTGATACCATTCATTTTTGGCATCTGTATATCTGAAATAATAATATCGTATTTATTTTGTGCTTTTTTATATATGTTAAGTGCTTCTTCACCATTTTGAGCTATGCTTACATTGTTAAAAAATTTATCAAGTATTTTTGATGTAGTAACTCTAAGTTCTTCATGATCTTCAACAAATAGTATATTTAAATCTTTTGTATAAGCAATTATATTTTTAGAATTTATCAAAAAATACCCCTTTTTAATTAATTTATATTTGCTATTATAACATTGATTAGTTTTATATTCAATAAAATAGGATACTATTAAAAGAAAAGAAGAAATTACATGAGAATTATAATAAATGGGAAAGAAAAAAAATTTAAAACTCAATTAACGTTATTTGAACTATTAAATCATTTAAATCTTGAAGGTAAAGTGATGGCTGCTGCTGTTAATATGGATATTGTTAAACAAGATAATTGGAAATCATATAAGTTAAATGATGGTGATAAATTGGAATTATTGGATTTTGTAGGTGGTGGATAGAGTATTACTTATTATTTTCAATAGCAACTACAGCTATCGCATAATCTCCATCATGAGTTATAGATAAACTAGTATCTTTAATATTGAAATTAGTGATTAATTTTTTTGATAGTTGGAGCTTAGGAGCGCCTTTTTGTGTTTTGTAGATTGATATATCAAAGAAACTACATTCTTTTGATATACCTACTCCAAGTGCTTTTGATAGAGCTTCTTTAGCTGCCCAAAAACCAGCTACAGTTTTATAGTTTTTAGCAATGCTTATCTCTTCATCAGATAAAAACTTTTTTAGTCCTTTATTACCAAATTTTTCTATTAAACTCTGCATACGAGAAGTTTTTATTAAATCTATTCCTATCATGAATTAATTATTGAATAACAAATTCTGTAAAATAAATTCCTTTAACTTGCCCATCTACAATCATTGAGTTCATTATATCTATGATTTGATCTGTAACTTTTTGTTTTCCCTTTTTAGAACTAATCTCTTCTAATGTTTTTGATGATAATATTCTAATAATTCTATCTCTAATTACAGGAGATTTATTGTCAAGTTCCATACTTAACTCTTCACCTTCTAATTCTAGTGAAATTGTTGCTTTTAAATAACGACGACCTTGATCACTCTTAAGGTTTACTGTGAAAGTATCAAGTGGATAAAGAATACCA
>Ga0256826_1000211_pt1 | contig 33390 bp, 27 predicted proteins | sample CV79metaG_FD_185975 | JGI IMG/M metagenome (GOLD analysis project Ga0256826, IMG submission 185975) | Hydrothermal vent microbial communities from East Pacific Rise, Pacific Ocean - CV79 | ecosystem: Environmental > Aquatic > Marine > Hydrothermal vents | place: Pacific Ocean: East Pacific Rise...
TAAAATTGATAAACCGGCCAATGGAGATCACAGCCTGAAGTTCAGCAGAGCCAAAACCCAGTAAAAATTTAATACCAAGTGGAAGGGTAATATAATAACAGAAGAGGGTGCCGGCATAAAACAGCATGCAGGTGAAGAAAATAAAGAAAAAAAGCTGGTTGCCCAGCACTCCAAAGGGTTTGCCGATGGCTCGCCAAAGTACCGTCATTATCCAGGGCATAAGACAATAGATGGCGGCAAAGAGTGCCAGTTTAACGTGTGCCAGAAAAGGGCCGGCCACGGAGAAAAAATAAAGCTGATCAGCCAGATGACTTTGTACAACACGTAACAACCCGGGACTTAAGAAAAATATTACGCCTGTAACCAGCAGCAAGCTGATCCCTAAAGCTCTCACAGTCTTCCTGATTTCATCGACAAACAAAATCAGGGCATTATGTTTTGCAAAAGAGTCAGGCGGGTCATCCCCTGCTAATGGTTTATATATAAACTTTTCGTCCATGGGATGATAAGATAGCAGATGCCTTTTTGAAAAGCAATTTGATAGCGCCTATGGTAAAAAATCGGTGAGATCATAAAAGACGATCACTCAACACAAAAAATTGTACCTGTAAACCCGTTTTTTACCCACCCTAACCAGAGATAACTGAAATCATGCTTGAACTTCGTTTTATAAGAGAAAATCTGGATCTTGTACGTACTAAAACAGCCCACCGGGGTCTTGCCACCAACAACATAGATGAATTCGCCCGGATTGATTCCAAACGCCTGGAGTTATTACAGGAAGTTGAAAGCCTAAAAAATCAGCGTAACACAGCATCAAAAGAAATCGCCCGGCTGAAAAGAGGTTCTGACGACGATAAAAAACAGGCTGACATCCTGATTCCTGAAATGCGAAAAGCATCTGAGCATATCAAGAGTCTGGATATTGAACTTGGGAAAATCCAGGAAAATCTTAAAGAACTGGTACTGTCCATCCCCAACCTCTGCAGTGACGACGTTCCCAAGGGAACCGACGACGCTGACAATGTCGAGTTTAAGACCTGGGGAAAGAAACCAAAATTCTCATTCACCCCTAAACCCCACTGGGAAGTGGGTGAATCTCAGAATATTCTTGATTTTGAATGTGCGGCCAAACTTTCCGGTGCCCGTTTCGCCCTGCTCAAAGGCTTTGCCTCAAAACTGGATCGCGCCCTCACTAATTTTATGCTGGATCTGCACACGGAAAAACATGGCTACGAAGAAGTACTGCCACCATTTCTTGTGAACAGCACCTCTATGACGGCAACTGGTCAGCTCCCTAAATTTGCAGAAGATCTGTTTGCCATAAAGGACTGGGATTTGTACCTCATCCCCACCGCCGAAGTGCCTGTCACAAATATTTTTCGTGACGAAACGCTGGACGAAGAACAGCTGCCGGTAAAATATACCGCCTACACGCCCTGTTTTCGTTCTGAAGCAGGATCTTACGGACGTGACACCAAAGGATTAATCAGACAGCATCAGTTTAACAAAGTGGAGCTGGTAAAATTCACTACCCCAGAGACATCCGCCCGGGAACTGGAAAAATTGCTGGCTGACGCTGAAGAAGTATTACAGCTCCTAGGCCTCCATTACCGTGTGGTTACCCTGTGCAGTGGAGATCTTGGATTCTCAGCCACCAAAACCTATGATATTGAAGTGTGGCTGCCAGGTCAGAAAACCTACCGTGAGATCTCTTCCTGCTCTAACTTTCTTGATTTCCAGGCACGACGGGGAGGAATCCGCTATCGCCCCACAGGACAGACGAAAAGTAAGCTGGTTCATACCCTGAATGGTTCCGGACTTGCTGTTGGCAGAACACTTCTTGCCATTCTGGAGAATTATCAGCAGGAAGATGGAAGTATAGCAGTTCCTGAAGTTTTGCAGCCCTATTTTGCAAAGCGTTTCTGAATTAACCCGAATATTAACGAATATTGATGATGGAACTGTAAAATTCTTCATCTAAGGTTTATGCGCCTCACATATAAAGAGTTTTTCAGATCCCATCAATTCCCCATATTTTTTTTGTAGCTCTGCAACACATTCGTCAACATATCCGGGAGATCGTTTTTCTGCCTGGAACTCCTCTGCAGCTGTTTGATGGTTTTTTCAAGCGTCAAGACTTCACCAAGAAAAACATGGCGTAAAATTAGAGATACAAGCCTGGTGATGGTGGTGAGATTGGAGATGCGGGACTGCAGGTGATCATCACGATCAAAGGCGGTGGAGGCAAATATTTCAACAGGGTCTCCTTCCAGCTCACTCACTGAAACGTACCAGGTGTTATGTTCCCTGTCCCTGGTTCTGTACCGTACTGCGTCGAGTACTTCGGGTAGTTCCCGTAAGGCTCCTGTTGCACCATCACTGGCAGCGGTGTTTGTTCGCTGCAGATCCAACTTTATAAGAGTACAAATCTGCCTGATTGTTCCTGGCCTTTCCTGTATGGCAGTAGCCATTTGCAGACAGTCACTGCAGAATTCATTTCCGTGGGTTTGCTGCAGATCTGCACTCTTTCCGCAGCCGTCACAGCACACTTCGTTGTTTAGTTTATTCATAGTCTATTTGTAATTCATTTCGTTAATATTTTCTTGTAGAAGTTGACGGAACCCAGAGCCACTGATTTCCCTGGCACCAAAACGCAGAAGGTGGACAGTGGTCATCTGACAATCTATAGCAGCTACACCTATTTTTTGTACATGATCAACCAGTGCCACAAGGGCAGCTTGAGAAGCATTGCTGGTTTTTGTGAACATTGACTCACCAAAAAAAATGTTATCGATTTTCACCCCATACAAGCCACCGACCAGATCGCCATGTAACCAGCATTCCACCGAGTGGGCATAGCCTGCATGGTGAAATTCAATATACGCATCTTGCATTTCCCGGCTGATCCATGTTCTTTCACCCTTTTGTACTCTTATATCGGCACAGGCTTTAATTACGGATTTGAAGTTCGTATCAAAAGTGATCTCAAAATCTGCATTTCGCAAAGTTCGGGCGAGACGTCTGGGGATATGAAATTCTTGAGGAAATAAAACAAGTCTTGGGTTGGTAAACCACCAGAGAGGTGGCTCTCCTCCTGAATACCATGGGAAAATTCCACGAGAATACGCAACGAGTAATCTCTTTACTGAAAGATCACCACCAATGGCTAGTAAACCATTTTCCTCAGCCATTTCAGGGTCTGGGAATACAATTTTATCAGTGAGTTGACAGATCGGCATAGCCAGTTTTCGTGGTTGTGATAATCAATTGCCAATTGGTCTTAGGATATTTGGGGAGGACGTGTTCAACTGTATTTTGAGACAGTCACACAGGAGCCTGCCAGAGAATGCCCTTACGGAGTCTCGTACCTCACTTACCTATCCATCCTCTTCAAAATTATTATAAAATAATGCTCGTAATATCATATGGATGACTGTACTTATTTTTAGAAAATCCCCCTTGTTTTAGTCAGAATGAAATTTTTCAAAGGCGCCTGTTGATCAGCGGTAAGTTCAGTAAATTTAATGGGGCGTTGGCGTGTTGGTGTAATAAGGAATGATGTATCTTCTGTTATGACTGTGTCTAAAACCATTCGTGTTTCGATCTTATCTATGAGAAGATTGTCTGCACCAAGAAAGACACCCATGATATTTGATGTCGCTTGTCCCTCTTCTACAAAATTATAGCGAAAAGCCAAGCCCCTCATGCTGATATTGACGACAGACCCTAACGCTTAATTATTCACGGCCATTGTTAATTTCTTGGGGTAAAACCTTGTGATTTTTTCCGACCATCCCGATAATTGGCGTCCAAAATCATCCTCAGAAGTTTATTGCTGCAGGTGGTAATTTTTTGACCGCCCCGAACAAAGCACAAATTTTAGCATTTTGTGTAGAAAAATGCATCTGTAAAATAAATCAATCAGAGCCGGTGACTTGTTTTATAATATATATTCACCGAAAATATCAAATTGGCAACCATTTTTCTATTGACATGTTTTTTGACGTGTTTTTGTGTATCCGGGATTACTTGATCTCCGGAATGGGATGAGGACAGGATGGCCGCAGGTGCAGAACAGTTAAAGGGAGCAAAAGGAAACATCATTTCCCGAGGATAATTTTTCACCACCCGACAGGATGGTATCTAGAGACAAAAAAAACGGTTTCAAAACGTATGGTATAGTACTTCGTAACAAAGGAAGATACTTTTTCCACGGGAAGCGGATGACAAGAGCTAATATCAATATTGAAAGCAACTCTTGATAAAGCCAGGAAGATCATAGCTGAAAGCAAGGGGCTATCACCTGCTACAAAGTCACTGCTTGAGATTTTGGTTCTGGTAGTTCCCCTGATGATTAATCGTTTCAATTTGAATAGCGGGAAATTGCAGCAAGCCAATTTCGACAAACCCAAACAGCAAAAATAAAAAGGAATCAATGTCGATGGCTCTGATATACCTCCAGGGGAATACACGGAGTTTGGACATAAGATACGTCAAATCTTCGAGATTGAAATGTCAGAAATTGCACCAGAGTCTCAGTCCCAGGTTCTTGAGGATGATACGGCAAACGATGTACCGTACGGGAAGAGCATAAAGGCACATTCCGTTTATCTGTCGCCATTTCAATTGATCCCCCATGACCGGGTATGAGAGTATTTCGCGGATCAACCTGGGATTTCTGTAAGCATTGGCTCAATCTTTAATTTTAACAAAGAGGCCTTTGGACTCCTGGAAAGATATGACACCCTTGTCCGAGAAAAGCCGAATAAGTCTTTTCTGGTTCATTCCGATGAGACTGGAATCAACGTCAAAGGCAAAAGGTTTTAGCTGCACTGTGGCTTCAAATACTCTCTGGATCCATTTCTTCCCTCACCAGAAAAGGGGAAGTGATGCAATGAGCGAGATTGGCATCCCCCCCAACATGTAATGGGACACTACGCCACGTTCACTTGAAGCCATACTACAAATATGATTACTGAGAATATCCAAGGATACAAAAAAAATGCATTGGATTCTTTCGACATTACTCAAAGTATTATTTGATTGATGATCTTAATTTTTACAAATCATCTTATCGGTAGCAATGTTTTTTTCCGCACAAGCGGTTCAGTTCAAATGCAAGAATGCGGTAGTAAGAAAACAAGTGAATCATAAAATATCATAAACCATCAGCTAACTAAAGAAGGCAAGTTTTATTTTGTAACTCCTGCAGAAATACCCTCTCATTTTCTGAGTAATCCACCGGAATTTCGATAAGATGTATACCAGGGTTGTGTAAACATCGGGACAGGATACCGGTAAACGTGCCATTCTCTGTTATTCGATATCCCCTGGCACCATAGCTCTCTGCGTATTGTATAAAATCGGGGTTATTAAAATCAAGACCAAAATCAGGGAAATTCATTCCTTTTTGTTTCCATTTGATCATTCCATACCCATTATCGCACAGGATAATCAAGACAAGATGCAGGTTTAGTCGTACGGCAGTTTCCAGTTCTTGAGAATTCATTAGAAAACCTCCATCGCCGCAGACACAGATAACCTGTTTTTCAGGATGAACAAGTTTTGCGGTAATAGCTGCCGGAAAACCTGCTCCCATAGTGGCAAGAGCATTGTCTAGAAGCAGGGAATGAGGATGGGTAGCTTTGTAATTTCTGCCAAACCAGATTTTATACATGCCGTTATCCAGGGAAACAATGGAGGTAGCTGCCACTGTTTTGTGAATATCACTGACAATATGCTGAGGAGTGCTGGGGAATGAATTGTGTCCTTGAGCTTCGAAAACATGGGTTTTTATTTCTGTATGGATACGATGAAAATATTTATTATCCTGTCTTTCATCATTGGAAAATTCGTCAATAAGTGCTTGTAATGTATGTTTGATATCTCCTATGACTTCATGATGAGGGAAATATACCTCATCAATGTCTGCCGGAGCAAAATGTATATGGATTACCTTTGTCCCTCCCCTGCGCATGAAGAAAGGAGGCTTCTCAACTACATCATAGCCAATGTTAATTATTATATCAGCATGATCAATGGCGCAATGTAGATAATCATGGTCAGAAAGTGCTGCCGTGCCAAGGCATTGGGCAGAATGTTCATCCACGACACCTTTTCCCATCTGGGTAGTGAAGAAAAAGATGCCTGTGCTTTCTATTAATTGTCTGGCAACGGGGCAGATATGGTTACGATTGCAGGCTGCACCAAAAAGAAAGAGGGGAAATTTTGCCTGACGAATCATGTCTGCCGCCTGGCGAATGGCTTCAGAGTTGGCCACAGGATAAGAAACAGGCAGAGCTGGAAAAGGAATGCTGTCAACCTGTTCGAAGGCAATATCCTCCGGCAGTTCAATATGTACCGGTCCTGATTTTCCGTTAATTGAAATACGAAATATATCACGAATCAAGGCCGGTATGGTTCCGCTGTTAACAATTTGTTTGGTGAATTTCGTGAGTGGTTCCATCATACGCACCACATTAAGAATCTGAAACCGTGCCTGCTTACTTTTCTTTATAGGTTTTTGGCCGGTTATAAAAAGTACCGGCATTCCGCCAAGCAGAGCATAGGCAGAGGCGGTAACAAAGTTGGTGGCACCAGGGCCAAGAGTCGAGAGGCAAACCCCGGGTTGCCCTGTGAGTCTGCCATAGGTGGCTGCCATAAAACCTGCAGCTTGTTCGTGGCGGGTTAGGATCAGACGAATTTTTGAATTACGTAATGCTTCGAGGAATACCAGATTTTCTTCACCCGGGATTCCAAAGATCATTTCAACGCCTTCATTTTCCAGGCACTGAACAAGGAGTTCTGCTCCGTTCATAGTCATTCTCCATTGATTGTTGGTGTGCAGATTATTATATGCAACTGGATACGGATACAATGGTTAGCACAAAATTCTTTCAGACACGATCTATTCTGATGGCACCAATATTCAGGAAAACCACTGAACAATCACCATTATAATATCATTATGATACCCATAAGAATTAAAAAGGCAAATATGATTTTCAGATAAAGTTCATGGGGAATTTTCCCATAACAGATGGAACCAAGAACCGTGCCAAGCAGTACAAAGGGAGCGGAGATCATAAAATAGCCGAATATCTCCACACTGGTTAGCCCGCTGACGGCATGAACGGTGGCAATCAGATAGGAATTAAAGAGGAAAAAACCGCTCAGCGTGGCCTTTATAGTATCTTTTTTCCAGTCATTTAAAGCAGTATAAATAATAGTGGGAGGACCGCCGGCGCTAAATACGGCGCCTATGGCACCAGAAGAAAAACCGGCAACATAGGACCATGATTTGTGCAGTTTTCGTGGCTTAGGAGGGAGCAGCAGGCTGTAGAGGGAATAACTGATAAGCAAAACTCCAAGCCAGAAACGTATGATATTTGAATCTACATGTTTTAGTGTTGTGGAACCAACAATGATACCCGGGACTGCAGCAATACACAGGGGAATGATTTTTGCCGGATCAAGTTCTTTGCGCATTTTCAGGGATAAATAGGTGGTGATAACCAGACTGTTCAGTATGCACAGTGGTACCGCCTCTTTTGTATCAATAAAGAGGCTCAGCAGTGGAATGGCCACCAGTGCTGAACCAAAACCGGTCATGCCCTGAATAAAACCGGCAAGTAAAAATACCAGAGATATAAGTGAAGGAGTGAGCATTGTATAATTTCCTTGAACAGTGCCTTTATTCTGTATACATTTTCAGGAGGCTGTCTTTTTACAGACATCGTAAACGTACTTTAAATTAGTGCTAAATTCTGGACACATTGCATCGTTTTTTGTGTTGTTAAAAGTTTTCAGTTGTCAGTTGTCAGTATGCAGTAACAAAAAACTGAAAGATCAGCCCAGCAACTGTCCACTTTTGCTCTATCTTACTGTAAGTAAGAACAGGACGTGAATGCAAATGCTATAATTTAACAAGGTCTGTTTTGACACTATAAGAATAATTTTACCATTCAGCACGAATTTGTGCTGCCGGGTTTAGGCTGATGACGGATACAAAACAGAATGATACGGAGATTACTCCATTCCAGGGGGAATGGAATACTGAACTGTTTTTTGCGGGGTGCCGGGCGTGGTGCGGTACTGGATGATGAATTTAGAATTGATATGAACAATATTTTTTTGACTTTTAGGGGGTCAATATTGAAAGCTGATTAGCACACTAGACTACAATTCCAGGTTGTAGCGTTTAATCTTTTTCAACAAACCCTGCCTGGTGATATGTAACAGTTTGGCAGCCTGCGTCTTATTGCCTCCAACCTTTTTCATTGATCTGTGAATAAGACGCTTTTCAAGAAACGTGACCTGATCGGGTAAACTGTAGCTCTCTTCTGCGGTAACTCCTTCACCCACATAATTTTCTTCGGCAAAAGCTCGCAATTCACGGGAACATGTTTCAACCTGCATAAAAAGATCATCACGGGTAAGAGCCACCAGCCTCTCGACTTCTTTTAAGAGTTGCCGCACATTCCCCGGCCAGGGGAACTCTTCAAGAAGGGCAATAAGGGCAGGGCTGAATCCTGCAACTTTTTTCTCAAACCGCATATTAATTTCTTCAAGAAAGGAGAGTGCCAATGGCAAGATATCTTCTTTTCTATCACGCAAAGGCGGGATTTCAATTTCAACAGAGAATAACCTAAAAAACAGATCTTCACGAAAATGCCCTTTTTTCACCTCCCCCGCAAGATCTCTGTTTGTGGCTGAAATTATCCTTACATTATAAGGAATAATCGTGCTGCTTCCAAGTCTACACCCTTCCTGTTCCTGAATTGCACGAAGGAATTTGGGTTGCACCACAAGAGGCATCTCTCCTATTTCATCAAGAAACAGTACACCATCGCCGGCTTCTTCAAAACGTCCTTTTCTGCTTTTATCCGCTCCGGTAAATGCACCTTTTTCATGTCCAAAGAATTCGCTTTCAACTAACGATTCGGGTAAACATGCACAGTTTACCGGCACAAATTGACCTTTGGCGGCATTACCATTTTCATAAATCATTTTGGCAACCAGCTCTTTGCCCGTGCCATTTTCTCCCTGAATCAATACATTCACCGGCGTATCCCGCAGCACAGAGACCAGATTAAGTACCTCGCGCATTGCTGGACTTTCAGCAATAAAATGACCATCACGCACAGCGGTGAGACTCAGTTGTGCAACTTCATTATCAAAATCTTCTGCAATATTAACGATCTGTTTATTCAAGAAGATTGATTCGATGGAGATGGAAAGATAACCGGCAATTTCTTCCAGTTCCTTTTGATTTTCATCGGTAAAAGAGACACCGTTTTTGGTATTCAACAACTGAATAACTCCAAGGATACTCTTATCAGTTACGCTTTCAATGGGAATACACAGCGTATTGCGACTGACAAAACCGGTCTGTTCGTCAGCCTGCAGGTGATATCCTTTTTTTTCATGAAGCTTATTTTCAATAACAGATGCCCCACCGGCCATAACCTTGCCGACGATACTACCTTCAAGAGGTGCCTGAATAACATTTTTCTCAAGCCCTGTGCCATAAATGGAAAGCAGGGTAGCGCTATCCGGCTCCTTTAAAAAAATGGTGCAGCGTTCAACCTGCATCAACTTGGGTAACAATTTTATATAGAATGTAACCAATGAGTTATACTTATCCGCAGACCACCTGCGCCCCACGTGGGCAAGTTTGCGACGGAGACTCTCCAGGTGTTCTTTGAGCTTCACTTTTTCCCTTGTTAGGATTGAATGCAAAAAACATTAAATTCAAGTTTTGTCAAAAGAGACCTTTTCATTCAAACACCAAGTATACCTGAATTACGCAAATTGAACAAACCGGAACCGCACTTTACATCAAAAAAAACACCTCGCTCACAGCTGCCCCATTAACAGGTTATGGACTTGTATTCCATTTTGACAAAAGTCGCCGATCAATAATTTATACTATCATACCAAAAGCTGAGCTAACACAAACATCTTGGCCGCAAACCTACCATGGGTGAGCTGTCTTGCGACACATACATTTCCCACGACAAGATGTTTTCTATTATAGAAACCAGCACGGTGCCTATGGCTCTTGAAGAACCTGTTGCAGCTCCTGATAAACAAAAAGGCAACATGCCATGACAATATAGTCATTATCTCCGAGAGGCAAAATAAAATTAACGATATCCTGAAAACGCTAAAACCACGCGAGGCTGAAATATTACATCTACGCTTTGGAATTGGCGGAAGAAACGAGCGAACCCTGGACGAGGTGGGAAGAAAGTTCAAAGTATCATATGAGCGGATTCGTCAGATTGAGCAGGAAGATCTACATTATTTGCGCCACCATGCACGAAGTGACCATATGCGCTGTTTCTCGAAAACTAGAGGCAGTAAAGACGTAACTACCCTATATTACTCGAGAGCCAACATAAGCAAACGGTCAATAAGTTCCGTAAAATTCATCCCCGCTGCTCTTGCCGCCTGCGGAAATAGACTTGTTGGCGTCATCCCAGGAATGGTGTTTGTTTCGAGAATGACAAGCTCCCCTTCTTCATTGAGCATCATATCTGTGCGTGAATAGCCTTTGAGCTGCAACGTCTTGTGTGCGGCGACAGCATATCTTTTTGCCTGTTCAGTAATTTTTTCATCCACATCAGCCGGACAAATCTCCGTTGAAGCCCCCTGCCGATATTTGGCCTCATAGTCAAAAAAGGCAAACTTTTTCCCTGGAACAATCTCCACCAGCGGCAGGGGGACAGGCAAATCATTTCCCATCACCCCAACAGTAATCTCACGCCCTTCCACAAACTGTTCCACCATCACCTGCGAATCATGTTCATAGGCAAGCTGGATCCCTTTCGTTAATTCCTGCGCATTGTGGGCAATTGACATCCCAAGGCTCGACCCTTCCCGAATAGGCTTAATAACCAGAGGAAAACCAAGGGTATCAATCAGGCGAGATGGATTTTTTGTATCTTCAACCTTTGCCATTTCCCATTTTGCCACAGGAATATCTGCCAGAAGATACAGTTTTTTCGCCATATTCTTATCCATTGCAAGGGCACTACCAAGCACACCAGAACCTTGATATCTGATATCCAGCAGATCCAGATATCCCTGCACTGTCCCATCTTCACCGAACGTTCCATGAAGTAGAATGAAAGCAACATCAATTTCAGAGGCATCACTTGCAAGTTGGGCAAGATCGGTTTTCGGATCGTAACAAACAATCTCATATTTTTCTGAGTCTATGGCCTCTGTAAAACCGGTAGCTCCGGCAAGAGAAACGTCCCGTTCACCGGATCTCCCTCCTGCCAGAAGTGCAACTCTAATTTTTTTCTTTTTATCCATTTCTATTTTTCCATTAATGCAATACGTTTTTTAAACACCATCAGCTCGTAAAAACCTGAGTTTTTGAACCAACCACTCCTGACAAGCTCGTAAAAAGTAAAATTGTGGTTAGCTAAGCAAAAAACTTCATATTCGAGGAACACAAATTTGATGGAGTGAGGCGTACTTAGGTACGTTGTAGCGACAGCAAATTTGTGGTGACGAAGAAGATGAAGAGTTTTTTACGACACCAGCACTCTTCAGGACTGTTTTTTTTTACCTTACGAACTAGTATAATGCCATGAATCCAACAATATTTCAAAAAATAGAACACATTGTCGGTGAAAAAAACTGCAGCAGAACCGTTGAAGAACTTCACTGCTATTCATACGACACCAGCAAACAGACCTTCCTTCCAGATGCAGTTGCCATGCCCTCTTCCACCCGGGAAGTTGTCATGCTTATGCAACTGGCCGACAAATACAATCTCCCTGTTATTCCAAGGGGTGCCGGGAGCGGGACAACCGGCGGTGCCCTTGCGGTGCATGGTGGAATAATCCTTTCCCTGGTACGCATGAACAAGATACTGGAGATCGACATCAAAAATCAAATTGGAATTGTAGAACCAGGTGTCATCACGGGAGAATTTCAGCAGGAACTACGAAAACACAAACTTATGTATCCTCCTGACCCTGCAAGCCTGAAGTTCTGTACCATGGGCGGCAATGCGGCCGAATGTGCCGGCGGCCCTTCTGCTGTAAAATACGGGGTCACTAAAGACTCTATTATTGGGCTTGAAATTGTCCTGCCAAATGGAGAAATACTCTCCACCGGCACAAGAACAGAAAAAGGTGTTGTAGGTTATGACCTCACCCGTCTCTTTCTTGGCTCCGAAGGAACACTGGGTATAATCACGAAGATTATCACACGACTACTCCCCCTTCCGCAACGAAAAAAAACGTTCCTTTTGCAGTCAGAATCCCTGCAAACGATCACAAAACTTGTAAGCACCATCCTGACGGAAAATATCCGCCCCTGCACCCTTGAATATATGGATCGCACCGCTATTGAACTGGTCACTGGTATGCTTTCACAAAAAATCCCAAAATCCATCCAGGCAATTCTGATAGTTGAAATTGATGGAAGTAAAAATGAAGTCTGCGAACAATCCCTGCAACTGCAAAAGCTGATTGCCAACCACCCCCGCTGCACACTGCAACAGGCCGAAACAGAACAACAGGTACAGGAGATCTGGCAGGCAAGACGTTCCATATCCCCTGCCAGTTTCAAATTATCCTCCTCCAAAATCAGTGAAGATGTGGTGGTTCCCAGGAGCAAAATTCCCGAACTGGTTTATTACTGTGAAGAACTGGCAACAAAGTTAAACATCACCATCCTTACATTCGGCCATGCCGGAGATGGAAATATCCATGTCAACATCATGACAGATGACAATGCCAGCCAGGAAAGGGAGAAAGGCCTGGCAGCCCGAAAAGCCCTTTTCAAGCGGGTTCTTCAAATAAATGGCACTCTTTCCGGGGAACATGGAGTGGGCATTAGCAAATCGGATTTCATAGAACTCGAACTTGCCCCGTGCAGCATTAACATTATGCGAAGTCTCAAAACTCTCTTTGACCCAAAAAACATCCTCAATCCCGGGAAAATATTCCCTGAAGGATGATATGACACCTGATATGAAAAATCCATTGACAGAGCCTGAAGTTTTTCTTATATAAGCAGGATTACTGTTTTGATTTTTGTTAATTTAACTGGTAATCTGACACTCCTGACAGTCGGATCACTGTAAATATTGAGTTTTGTATATTTTTTAAACGGAGCCCCAAATGATTGAAGTTGAAGTTCGTGGAGACCTTGAATATGCCATCAGGCAGCTGAAAAAGAAACTGCAGATTGATGGAATCAAACGTGAACTGAAACGTCGCGAACATTACGAGAAGCCAAGTGTAAAAAAACGTCGCAAGCAGGCTGAAGCCAAGCGTAAGCTTCGCAAGTTCAATCGTATCAGACGTGGCTGATTAAACACCGGCAACACTTTTTTTTTGCAAACGCCCCTGGCATCACCATGCTTTGGGCGTTTTTTTACACCCAAATCCTGCACTTCAGAAAATGGAAAAATGGACTCTTTGTTTAGGATCAATACGTTTAGCTTTATTTTTCGTAAGCTTATCAGCACTGTTCCAGTGAATGCGATTCTTTTCATTTTCTTTGCCCTTCGGAATTGCCAATTGCAGGATTTAGGTTACAGCCTTTTTCCCAACCCTTAAAAAGGGAGCCTATCACCATCAAACCCGCCCCCCTCCCGGAAGAATTTATTTCCACAAGAGAGCTTTTTCTCCACTACCTGATCACCGAAAAACGCTACGCCGAAAATACAGTCCTGGCCTACCAGGCTGATATCGACTTATTTTTCACTTTTCTTCTACAGAAGATGCGTAAAACCAGAAGTCTTAATGCGGTGGACGACAAGAGCATTCATACTTTTTTACAGCAATGTCGCAGCAGACAGATTTCCCACCGCAGTAACTCTAGACGTATCTCTGCCCTGAAAAGTTTTTTTTCCTATCTTCATGCCCAAAAGCTTATTAGCGGAAACCCGTTTGCAAACATTGACTCCCCCAAAACAGGCTCAACCCTGCCAAAAGGTTTGTCCGTTGAACAGGTGGACAGGCTGCTTACGCCTCCCGCCGCAACGACACCGCTCAGCCAGCGAAACTACACCATGCTGCAGCTCCTTTACTCAACCGGAATGCGAGTCTCAGAACTTGTCACCTTACCGCTCACTGGAATAAACCTGTCATCCTGTTTTATTCGGGTCATAGGCAAAGGGGAAAAAGAGCGACTGGTTCCCTTTGGTATCCCGGCCAGGGAGGCACTGGAACGCTACCTGGAATCAGCTCGCCCCCAGATTATGAAAGGCAGAAGAAGCAACACCCTCTTTGTCAGCAATCGCGGCAAAGGGATGACAAGACTCCGATTCTGGCAGATTATAAAAGAAGCTGCACGAGCTGCAGGTATTCGAAACACAGTATCTCCCCATAGCCTGCGCCACTCCTTTGCCACCCACCTCCTCACCCATGGGGCAGATTTACGTTCTGTACAGATTATGCTTGGCCATTCTGATATTACGACCACCCAGATTTACACCCATGTTGATGAAAGTCGATTGAAATCTATTCATAAACAATTTCATCCCCGGGGATAAGGAACGACTCTCTGCTTTCTATTATATGTGAATTACCCGCTCTAATATATGGCCTTCCTGGCTGTTCTTTTTCACTGTCGCAGTAAATTTCATGATTTTCAGATTAGTTGAAAATCAAAAAGTTTAACACCAGGCAGCCGGGAGCAAACCTTAAATCCGTTTGTCAGAACTGTACAACAGTTGACAGTTTACTGCTGATAGTAGATAGTTAGAGAATGAAAGTAATAACCACCCATCTGAACGCAGACTTCGACGGTCTGGCATCCATGATAGCAGCGCAAAAGCTTTATCCCGATGCCCTTATGTCTTTTCCCGGCTCTCAGGAAAGAAATGTGCGTCGTTTTGTTGCTGACAGTCTGCACAAATACACCTTCACTAAACTGAAACAGATTAACCTCGACGAAGTAGATACCCTGATCGTTGTCGACACCAGACAGAAAATACGGATAGGAGATTTTGCCAGGTGTCTGGAGAATCCTGGAATCACCATCCATCTTTACGATCACCACCCTGACACCGAAGACGACATTCAGGGAGAGAGTGAATCCATAGACCTGGTCGGCTCCACCACCACTCTTTTCTGCCGTCTTTTTCAGCAGAAAAAGATAGCCATAAGCCCTCAAGAAGCCACAATTTTTGGCCTTGGTATCTACGAAGACACCGGCTCCCTCACCCACCTGACCACCACCCCTGAAGATCTGCAAAATGCGGCGTGGCTCCTGCAAAACGGTGCACAGCTGGATATTATTGCGCAATTTCTTTCTTCGGAACTCACCACCAGACAGGTCAGACTGATTCACGAATTAATACAAAATGCCAAAACGTACGAGATCTCAGGAATAAAAATCGTAGTTGCGGATCTCACCCTGCAGAAATACGAAGATGAATTTTCCTTGATTGTACGCAGGGTAATGGTGCTTGAAAATCTAAACTGCATCTTTACTCTGGTGTGCATGGAGGGTCGTATTTACCTTATTGCCAGATCCAGAATTGTTGAAGTAAATACCGGAAATATTGCCAGGGATTTCGGAGGTGGCGGCCATGCAAGTGCGGCATCTGCCACCATCCATAATATGAGTATGATTGAGGCACAGGAAAAACTAATCCGCTCCCTCCACCGTCATATTCAGTCCCAGCCCATTGCTAAAGAGATGCTTTCACGGCCGGTTATTTCGATCCCTGGAGTGACTACCATCTCCCAGGCAAATATATTGCTCACCAGATATAATATCACCGTCCTTCCCGTGGTGGAAGAGGGAGACGACTCCCAGGCAACAATCAGAGGAACCATCTCCAGGCGAATCACCGAAAAGGCCATCCACCACAACCTGGGGGATGCTCCGGTGAGTGAATATATGACAAGTGACATCAAAACCCTGTCCCTCGATGCCGGTCTTGCGAATATCGAAGAACTGATAGTGGAACAGCGCCAGCGGCTGATTCCAATCCTTGATGAGGGAACACTCACAGGCGTAATCACCAGAACAGACCTTCTCAGCAGGCTTATGGATGACCCCGGACACCTTCCGCGTGATCTTAATCAGGAAAGAGATCACCCATCACGACAAAGAAACAAAGATGTACTGCAGCTTATGGGAGAACTTCTGGATAAGAAATTCATCATTCTCCTGCGCATTATTGGAGAAGTGGCAGAATATTCCAATTATTCAGCTTATGCTGTGGGGGGGTTTGTTCGCGACCTGCTTCTTGGGCAAAAGAACCTTGATCTCGACATTGTTGTGGAGGGTGACGGCATCATCTTTGCAAAAAAACTTGTGGCAAAACTCGGTGGCCGGATGAAAGCTCACGATCGCTTCAAAACGGCAAACATCATACTGCCTGACGGCTTCAAGATCGATGTGGCCACAGCCAGACTTGAATACTACGAGTATCCGGCAGCTCTTCCAACAGTTGAGCTTTCCTCCATAAAACTGGATCTCTACCGCCGCGATTTCAGCATCAATGCCATGGCGCTGCAATTAAATCCCGAGCGTTTTGGCATGCTCATCGACTTTTTCAACAGTCAGAATGACCTCAAAGACAGACTGATCAGGGTACTGCATAATTTAAGTTTTGTGGAAGATCCCAGCCGAATTTTACGTGCCATCCGTTTTGAAAAACGCATCGGTTTTACAATCGGCAAACACACTGAGCGACTGATTCGGGGAGCGGTGAAAGCCGGCTTCTTCAGCAAAAAGACAAACAGACGAATCTTCGCTGAATTACAGCAAATTTTCACCGAAGACACTCCAGGCCCAGCCATTGAACGTATGGCTGATTTCAGGTTGTTCCAGTTTCTCTGGCCCGACTTGAAACCCAACTTGAAAATTGATCGCAGGTTTCGACATATTCTCACCCAGACCCGCCGGGTAATTTCCTGGTTTCGCCTGCTTTACCTTGAGGAAAACGCAGAACTAACCCCCTGGAGAATTTATCTCTTATCCATCATGGCACGCTCAAAGGTCAACCAGATTGAATCCTTCTGCAAACGCTTCCAGATTGGAAATGCCATCTGTCAGGATCTAATCAACGAGAAACTTGCCGTTGACGAACTGATACATCGCTGGCATAGTCATCCACCAGAAAAGAATTCAAATATCTGCAAAAACCTGAGACCGCTGTCCAATGACGGTCTCCTTTATTTAATGGCTATTGCCAGAAAAAATGAAATCAAAAAAGGCGTTTCGTTATACGTTACATTGTTAAGAAATATGCAGCCACTCCTGAACGGCGACGACCTAACAGCCCTTGGCTATCATCCCGGGAAAATATATAAAGAAATGCTGGCAGCATTACGGGACGCCAAACTGGATGGACTGATATCAACCAGAGAAGAGGAAAAGAAATTTATTCGCAAAAAGTATACACAGTAAAAATTTTCACACGAACAGACGAGGCTTATCAATTATCCATAAGCCTCTCTGGAAGTTTACAAAACCCTGTTTTTTCACCAAACAGTGATGCTCAGGAAACGACACCCAAGAAAATCCAAACGGTGGCTGTACCGTGAATATTGGACAAATACCGAACGGAAACATATCTTCGCTGTCAAATCCATGATCCAGAAAGGGTATTCTTAAAACCTATGAGGTCTTACGTACGCATAGCATCCATCGTAATAAAAAGACACATCAAAATCAAAGCGGCAGCTAGCCCTTACAATCCCACCTTTGCAGAATACTTCTGGAAGAGAAGGAATAATTAGGAAAGCAATATATTACCAGCATTGTCGTCAAGGCAATATCGCGCTATGTTGGCATAGGAAGAATTACAGTCGGACAGTTCAATAAGAGCTGTCTTTGGAATGCTTGAGCCGTGTGATGGGTAACTATCACGCACGGTTCTGCCCTACCCGATGCCTTCATATTTCCATGATACGATCAATTGACTTTTTTGAAGAAGCAACTATGTTAACTCATATAGTCATCATAGATAATCGAGGACAAAATTATGGAAAGAGTAATGGATGTAACCACAGCCCGTAGGCAATTTGGCACGTTATTGGATGAAGTTTTTCATAAAAAAGATATCGTTGTTATACAGAGAAAGGGGAAATCATTAGCAAAAATAATACCTCTTGGAAATTCTGACAATCTAGAAACTCAACATTCACATATTTCTTCACAACAACAGGCTTTGCTGGACGAGCTTAAAAGTCTTCCAGCCATCTCCATGAAAGATAATCCTGTTACTGTTTTAAGGGCTATGCGTAAGAGAAAAAGAATCCAGTCACAGGAACAATATGGTAAATAATCGGTATGTTTTAGACGCAAATGTCTTCTTGGAATACATTTACAACAGACCGTTAAAAAATTATTCCACCAAATTGCTCCAAGAGGCTATCCTAAAACGTATCGAAATACTTGTTCCCAGTTTATTTCTTGACGAAATCACAGAGGTTCTCTGTGGCAATCAAAATGATATTGTGAAAGTCGAACGTCATTTACGATACATTGAAGAATTGGCCAAGCAAAATGCATTACATATTGTTGTCCCAAATTGGGAAGTTCGAATGAAAGCTATTGAAATTGCAAGGGTCGGAAGTAAAAAAAGTGGCTTTCCTGAATTTACTGACAGTTTATACCATGCTCTGGCAATTTTAAACAATGCTGTCTTTGTAACCAATGATAAAAAGCATATAAGAAAAGTCGAGAAAGTCGGGCATATTATTGAATTATCGAAATTATAAATAATCGGGTAAGGGCGAGTCTCTCTCTCGCCCTTACCACAACACCCTGCGTGCGGATCCGCACAGGGCGTTTCATTAAGGTTACCGGGCCGTAGCCGGGTAGTGAATTTTCGACCACTGATCTTTGGTAAGCGGGAGTTAAACCCCACTTGCCAAATAAGGCAGGGTAAGTGGAGTTTAACTCCCGCTCACGAGCAAAGTCTTAATGTGCATTCAGTCTTCCTTTCAGGATTTTGGTCGAGATCAATGATCTTACTCACTGATCGGACTGAATGCATACTTGATTTCAAAACATTTTTGCCTTAAAAAACAATAACTACAGATTGAGCATGGGTTAAATTGAAATCAAGATTCGCGCAGCGACCCGTAGGGCTTGACCTTGAATTCAATTTCATCCATGCTATTTGCCTCGTTTCACCCACAGATTCGGTTATAGAACCATTTTTTTTCAGCCACCCAGGATTATTTTTTTACGGGCTTATCAAGCCTTATTTTTTAAGCGACGAAGAATCCCATTCAGGCGCCCATTTCTGAGAACTGGATCAGTAGAAAGGAAAACACGATTCCCGGGATTCGCGCGTATTATTTCTTCTCCGTTTTCTGTTTCCATACGAAGAACAGTGAGGGAAATACAGTCCATTCCGGGTAGCATATATTCAATTGCATCTCCCGTTTCCAGAACATTTCTGATCTCCACCAGAGGCATAACTCCTTCCGCACGAATAACTGCCACAGGTTCTACTTTTATACCCACCCTAGTGGTGGTGTAGATCATCTCTGATCCACCAGGAACCTGTTTAAAAAAGTTTTCTGTGCCACCACGAGTTCCGGTTTTGGCTATTTCAATTGCCAGATTTTCCGGAAGTTGTATTGCTGAAGAGTCTTCCCAGGCAGTTACCGACAGGGTGCTTAAATAATCCAGCGCAGCACGATAAATTCGTGTTACCCCGCCCACATAAAAGATTGACTTCATGCGCCCTTCTATCTTCAAAGAATCGGCTCCACTGGCCACAAGTTCCGGCAAGCCCTGAAGAAGACAGAGATCTTTGGAATTGAAGATATAGGTTCCCCGCTCGTCTTCTTCCACCGGGAAATATTCGCCAGGACGTTTTTCCTCAATCAGGCTGTACTTGTATCTGCAGGGGTGGGCGCAGGCTCCCTGGTTGGCGTCCCGCCCAGTCATATAATTGGAAAGCATGCAACGGCCGGAATAAGAAATACAGATCGCTCCATGGACAAAGATTTCCAGCTCACCCTTTACCTTGTCACGTACTTCCCGAAATTCCTGCAGCGAGAGTTCTCGGGCCAGATTCAACCTGCTGACTCCCTGCTCAAACCAGAACGTTGCCGACCAGGCATTGGTCACATTGGCCTGAGTGGAAAGATGGACGGGAATCTCAGGCACTGTTTTCCGTGCCTGCAACAATATTCCCGGATCAGAAATAATAAGAGCATCGACCTTCGCGTTACGCAGGCTGAGAAGATAACTGTCAAGATCCGTAAAATCCCTGTTATGCGCCAGGATATTTATTGTTATATACACTTTCACGCCATGAGCATGGGCGTAGGCAACAGCTTCTAGCATGACTTCATCGCTAAAATTTCCGGCTTTTGCCCGCAGGCTGAATTGCTTGCCACCCATATAAACGGCATCAGCACCGTAGTGGATTGCAGTTACCATTTTCTCGTAATTTCCCGCAGGTGCAAGAAGTTCGGGGATAGCCGGAATACGGCCTTTGTCGCTTTCTTTTTTCATCATAGTGGATTATTGTCTGTTGCTATTCAGGTTCGGTTTATTTCCAGTGAAGCATAATACGTTTATCAAAAAATGAATATGCCTGGAAACAAGAATTAAAGTAATTTTTCAGCGTACCCCTCAAAAAATGGGTAAACTTGGACTTGTAACTGTTCAGAAGTGCCCAGGTTCGTTCAGGCTGGCCTCCGTAGTGTACGATTCAGTACATGAGGCGTCCAGGCCGGACGAAAATGGGTGCTGCTGAATAGTTACGAATTAAATACAATTCTCGTTTCTCAGCAATACACAGAAAATGCAAGACAAAATCGGCATAGCAATGAGTGGCGGCGTGGACTCCACCGCCTGCGCACTCCTTTTGCAAAAGGAACACCAGGTACACGGATTTTTTATGCACCTGGCACAGCCCGACTTTGATCTGCAGCGGCAACGAGTTCAAAGCATTGCCGACAAATGCGATATCTCACTCCAGATTATTGACCTGCGAAATCAATTTGAAGAAAAGGTGCTACGCTATTTTTCATCCAGCTACCGGACTGGAAGCACCCCGAACCCCTGTATGATCTGTAATCCTGAAATTAAATTTGGGCCGTTTATGGATGCCATTTTTGAGAAGGGAATGTCTTGTGTTGCCACCGGCCATTACGCAAATATCGTGGAAAATAATGGCTGTCGTTTTCTACATCAGGGAAAGGATACTAGAAAGGATCAATCCTATTTCCTTGCCAGACTCAGCCAGGAACAGCTTGCCCGTGTTCGCTTCCCCCTCGGCAACATGACCAAAAACGAGGTGTATGAATTTGTTGAAGCGCATGGTTTTACAGATTTCAGAGGGCGGGAGAGCCAGGACATCTGTTTTCTGCACAACGAAACGGTGGGACAGTTCCTGAAACGACGTGGCAAAAAGCCCGAAACAGGCGGAGAAATCGTGACCAGTCAAGGTGAGATCTTTGGTACTCACAGCGGAATATACAATTACACTATCGGCCAGCGTAAAGGTCTTGGTATTTCCGCTGCCGCCCCATTGTATGTCATTCATCTTGATGCTGCAAACAATCGTGTTATTGTCGGTGCTGACGACGAACTATTCAGCAACTCCATTGAAATCAAAAACATCTTGTGGAATTGTGGCAAAAAAGCCAGCCCCGACAGCAGCTACCGTGTTCGTATCCGCTACGGCCATCATGGCGGCAAGGCAACCATAGAACATCTTGCCGACAATCGCTGCCGCATCATTTTTACTGAGGCACAACGAGCGGTAACACCTGGACAATTTGCAGTCATTTACGATCGGGATCGTATTATTGGCAGTGGTGAAATAGTGTGAACAAAAAAATCATCATCAACACCTTAGGCTGTAAGGTAAACCAATACGAATCCGCTTCATTTCTCCATTCATTTGAAGAATCCGGATGCGAACTGGCAAAGAGTGGAGAAGATGCGGATATCGTGGTGATCAATACCTGCGCGGTCACCGCCAAAGCCGGAGCCGAATCCCGCCGCACAGTACGCAGACTGGTGAGACGGCACCCTCAAGCCAAGGTCGTTATAACCGGCTGTTATGCCCAGATGGCAGCAAATGAGCTTGCTGAAATTGTGAAAACGCCTGTTTGTATCGTCGGAAACGGCAATAAACATCTGCTGGTGACGGCAGCATTAAAAGAAAGCCCCTGCGATCTCACTATGCTCATGGGAAAAATCCTGAAAAAAGACACGGTCTGCGAACTGCCCATGAAACGCTTCAACCAGCGGACACGTGCCTATTTACGTGTCCAGGACGGTTGTTCAAACTTCTGCACGTACTGTATTGTGCCCTATACCCGTGGTCCCAGCCGCAGTGTGGATTTGACGAACATCCTTAAGCAGGCTGTCCGCTTTGCAGAAGCTGGACATAAGGAAATAGTAATCACCGGGATCCACGTGGGGATGTATGGCAAAGATCTTCCCGAAAAATTGGATATTGCTGATCTTATGATTAGTCTGTGCCGGGCACAGCCGGAAATCAGGTTCAGATTAAGTTCCATCGAACCGCAGGAAATCACCGACAAGCTGCTGGACGGCATGGAATCGTGTAGAAATTTTATGCCTCATTTTCATATTCCTCTGCAAAGTGGAGATAACTCCATTCTGCAACGAATGCACCGGGGTTATGACAGGCAAACATTCCGCAACATTGTGAAAAAATGTATGCAGCGTTTTCCGGATGCCGCCATCGGCATTGATATTCTGGCTGGTTTTCCAGGTGAAGGAGAGGAAGAATTTGCCAACAGCAGACAACTGCTGGAAGAAATTGATGCCACCTATTTTCATGTATTCCCCTACTCCAAACGCCCCGGAACCCCGGCCGCCACATTTGCCAACCAAATCCCCAAAGCTGTGAGCGGGCAGCGGGTGGCAGAGCTGCGTAAACTGGCGGAACAAAAACAACTGACATTTCACAGCAAACATTTGCAAACAGTACGATCCGCCCTTGTTGAACAAAAGCGCAATGGTGAAAATATGCTCACCGGATTTACCGACAATTACATCCCTGTTGTTTTTCAAGGAGACGATAAACTCATGGGGCAAGTCGTCCCCGTAGAACTTAACAGCCTTCTTGGCAAAACCGTCTTCGGAAAGCTGGTGAGATAGAATAATGAGAGGAGAAATAATTGCCATAGGAAATGAGCTCACCTCGGGGCGCATTGTCAATACCACCAGTGGTTTTGCTGCCCAGCAACTTTTTGAAGCAGGGTTTGATATTTACGCCATGCATACCATAGGCGACACTCCGGCACTAATTGGTGAAGCCTTAAAACGCGCCCTCAAACGTGTTGATTTTGTGCTTGTTACCGGCGGTTTGGGCCCAACAGATGATGACCTTACCACCGAAGCAGTTTCAGAAGCATTAAACCGTCCCACCATGCCAAATCTTGAAATCCTTTCCCTTATCAGAAAACATCTGGACAACCACACTGACCAGCCTGCAAGTTCGCTGGACAAACTCGCATGGTTACCGGAAGGCGCAGAAACCCTCCATCCGCAGGCAAAAATGTCTGGATTCCAACTGATCCACGGTGGAAAGCCTGTCTTTTTCCTGCCCGGTATTCCCCACCAGATGCGCACCCTGCTGGTTGAGCAGGTACTTCCCCGCCTGGCAACCTGGTACGAGGGAAAACAACTTACCAGCGCCCAGCGTGTCTATAAAATTTTTGGCAAATCAGAGAGTGAAATTAATCACCAAATTGAACAACTGGTTCTTGGAGATGATGTAACAATCGGGTATTACCCTGTTTTTCCAGATGTCCACCTCAGCCTGATTATTCGGGCGGAAAATAAAGCATTGGTTGAATTACGGGCGGCCGAAACATTTTACAGTGTTGAAGAAAGCCTCAAATCCGAAATCTACGCCAGAAACCAGCAAAGTATGGCCTCAGTGGTTGGCAACTTACTGACCAGACAAAACAAATCATTTTCTGTGGCGGAATCCTGCACAGGAGGATTAATCAGCTACATGATCACCTCGGTGGCAGGTAGTTCCTCTTATTACCTTGGAGGCGTAACCTCATACGCGAATTCAATAAAAACCGAATACCTCGGGGTAAAAAACAGTCTCCTGGAACGCGTTGGTGCCGTAAGCGCAGAAGTAGCAGAAAAAATGGCCACAGGGATACGTGAGAAAAGCGGTGCAGATATCAGTCTTTCTGTAACCGGTATTGCCGGACCTGGTGGAGGAAGTACAGAAAAACCGATCGGCACTGTTTTTATTTGTTTAGCCAGTACAGCAAAAACAGAAGTTCAACGTTTCCGGTTTTCAGGAAACAGATATGAAATACAACATATAGCAGCGCAAACAGCACTAAATCTTGTCCGACAACACCTACTCACAAAATAAATCAGTAACAGAGGAGAATTTACATGGCAGCAACAAAAGATAAAGCAGGAAGTGTAGACAACGCAATAACCCAGATCCAACGACAATTCGGTAACGGTTCCATTATGCGTCTTGGCAATCAGGAAATGAAACAAATCCCGGTTATTTCCAGCGGTTCGTTAAGTCTGGATATTGCTCTGGGTGTTGGCGGGTTTCCCAAAGGTAGAGTTGCGGAAATCTACGGCCCTGAATCATCCGGCAAAACCACCCTTGCTCTGCATGTAGTAGCTGAAGCCCAAAAAGCGGGTGGGACTGCTGCCTTTATCGACGCCGAACATGCACTGGACACTGCCTATGCAAAAAGACTTGGTGTTGACACTGACAATCTGCTTGTTTCCCAACCGGATTTTGGAGAGCAGGCGCTTGAAATTGCTGAGATTCTCATTCGCTCAGGGGGAGTAGATGTCATCGTTATTGATTCCGTGGCTGCCCTGGTACCCAAAGCCGAGATCGATGGCAATGTGGGTGACTCGCATATGGGACTTCAGGCACGATTAATGTCTCAAGCCATGCGAAAGTTCACAGGTGTATTAAATAAGAGCAACACAGTACTTATTTTTATCAACCAGATTCGCATGAAAATCGGAGTAATGTTTGGAAATCCGGAAACAACCACTGGTGGTAATGCTCTCAAATTCTACTCCTCCCTGCGCCTTGATATCAGAAGAATTGGTGCCTTGAAGGATGGGCAGGAGATAGTGGGGAACAGAACAAAAGTAAAAGTTGTAAAAAACAAGGTCGCCCCACCATTCAAGATTGTCGAGTTTGATATTGTCTATGGTGAAGGGATCTCAAAGGAAGGCGACATCCTTGATCTTGCTGTGGAGCAGGAAATCGTCGACAAAAGTGGCTCCTGGTACTCCTATCAGGATGAACGCATTGGTCAGGGGCGTGAAAATGCCAAACGTTTCTTAAAAGATCACCCGGATATGACTGCTGAAATTGACAAGAAAGTTCGTATGGGTTTCGGGCTTGTTGAGGATGTTGAAGAGGAAAAAGAGGCTGAAGACACCAAGGAATGATGGTTAATGGCACCGTAAAACAGATGGGTGCCTCATTGCCTTACTGTTTTTTGATTTGTTGAATCAGCTGAGTGGTGGATGTCTGGCTGGTAAAAACAATCCGCTCAACCCTGCCACCATCCGCTTTCACTTCAACAGCACCGACAATTTCATCCTCTGCCCAGTCTGCGCCTTTGACCAGAATGTCAGGGTGCAGAGTGGTAATCAGGGTAATGGGGGTATCATCACCAAAAAGTACAATGGCATCCACGCAGCCCAGGGCTGCCAGCACCCTTGCCCGGTGCTGCTCATTATTAATGGGCCGTTCAACCCCTTTAATGGAGCGAATGGACTGGTCATCATTTAAACCAAGCACCAGAAAATCTCCCTGTTTTCGTGCTTTTTGTAAATAATCAACATGTCCTGCATGGAGAATATCAAAACAACCGTTGGTAAAAACGATCTGTTGCCCGATTTTTTTCCGCTTTTCCACAAGTACCGCTAACTGCGCAAGAGAAAGTAACTTTTCCGAATCATCTTTTGCCCAGGGGACACCGGCAACAGTATTAAAACGTTCCCGCAACTCTTTTTGTACTTCACGGTTAAAGCTGATACTCTGCGATTCCTGCTCTTCACCCGCCTCAACCAATACCTCGCCATCTGGGGCAATAACCATCGAATGACCACCAAGTTGCAGCTGATCCCAATGTCCGCATGCATTGGCCGCGACAATAAAACACTGATTTTCTATGGCACGAGCCTGCAGCAGGATTCGCCACTGCTCAATACGTGCCAGAGGCCACTGGGCAGACATTAGAAGAATTTCCGCACCCTGTCTGCATTGGCGTTGCGCACTTTCCGGAAAACGTAAATCGTAGCAGACCAGTCCTCCGATGGTAGAATCCTGCCCGACATCTATGGGAGTAGGTATTTCTCCTGGCTTGAGCCATTGATCTTCTTTCCAGAACGAAAAAAGGTGCTGCTTATCTATGCCGGGAGTTTCCTCCTGACAGATTCCTGAAAAAAAGAGCCTGTTTGTCAAATGGACGTTACCATCAATTTGCTTTTTCCAGGGAAGAGATCCCGCCATCACAATATTATAGGAATGAGCCAGATTCTCAAGTTTTTCAAGTAAGGCCGGAATAACCCCGGCAAGGGTTGCAAGATCTTCATAGACAAAACCCGTCGCCCACATTTCCGGCAGAGCAAGCAGAGTTCCAGCGGGTGGGAGTAAACTGCCAAGAGCAGCTTCGACCTGTTTATAATTTGCTTCAATATCACCCGGTTTTACTGCAAACTGTATGAATCCCAATTGACTAATCATCTGTTCATTCACGCTTAAGCTCGTTTATTGTATCAGGTTGCCCCACAGTTACATTACGAAACATGCAACCGGCTCACCTGCTCCAGAGCTTTTCCGGCTAAAGATGCCACCGAGACTCTGCGGATTTCCTCCTTCTCGTACCAGGTAACTTCATGGCCATCGGACAACAGCCCCTGCAAACTTTCCACAGCCTCGGTGGCTCCGAGTAAACCAAGCGCTCTTGCCGCAAGCCCTCGTATTGTGGCATCTTCTGCAGACAAGTACCTCAAGAGATCTGGAATAACTTTTTTTTCCCGTAACAACTCTGCTCGTTTTTCAGCCACTCGACCAATCCCCCAGAGGAGACCACGCTGCAGTGCGGGAAGTTCAAGATAATTCCCATCCTGGTGTTCCAGAGAGCCATCCGGTCGCATATAGGAAATAAGCATGTGCACATATTCTTCACAGAGCCGATCATGGTGATAAATTACTTCAGCCATTGCCTCTGGCGCTCCCCAGCCAATGCCTCCTGACTCATCGTTTAGACTCCAGATATAACGACGCATCACAATTCTTGCAGCCTCCATATCTTTATCTGCCAGACGTGACAAGACCTCTCCAAACAATGTTACCGTGTTCCAACGCATTATTTCTTCCGGGCTGTATAGCGCAGAAAAAAGAGGATTTACCAGACCATGTTCATCATACTGTTCAAATTCAATACGAGCTGTTGCCAGATCACCACCAAGCAAATCGATAACCCGTTTTTTTATTTTCCTGTTCATAGCTTTCTCCTTTTGTGAGAATTATTATCAGAAGATAAGTAAGCACTGCAACAAAACAGGCAAGGATAAAGCAGAATTATTTTACAGGTAAGGTAAAAACACGCTTGGCAAGCTCGGAATCGAGTAAAAACAAACCACTTGAATCCCCGCCAATCAAGCACAGACGATCAACAATTTCACCCACAGTAGCCTCTTCCTCCACCTGCTCAATAATAAACCAGTCAAGAAAGGCCTTGGCTGCATGATCCCGAACATCAAGAGAGACATCAATTAGATCATTAATAAGTTGCGTCACCTTTTTCTCGTGAGCCAGAATATGTTCAAATGCAGCAAGGGGAGATTCCCACTGCGATTCCGGTTTGTCAATGGCATCAAACTGAGCCCTTCCACCACGTTCGTGGATATAGTCATACATTTTAATACCATGAAACATCTCTTCCTGCACCTGACCACGCATCCATTTGGCAAAACCTGTCAGGCTGATGGACTGGAAATAGGATTCCATGGACAAGTAGAGGTAGCTGGAATAAAGTTCCGCATTCACCTGCCTGTTAAAAGCTTTCTCCATTTTCTTTTTCATCTGTACACTCCATTACAATTCAGGGTATTATATGATATCGTAAAAACGCTTCATTTTTTCATTGCTACAAATTTAATAATTAGTATTTGATTCTCATACTACAGGGAGATGCACTGGTATGAAAGCAGGAAAAGAAACAAGTGACATTTTTTTTATGGCAGAGGCCATCAGGCTGGCAACAGAACATATGCAGGCAGGTGACGGCGGTCCTTTTGGAGCTGTCATTGTGCAAAAGAGAAAAATTGTTGCCCGGGGGTGGAACAGGGTAAGCTCCACAAATGATCCAACCGCCCATGCCGAAATAGACTGCATCAGAAAAGCCTGTGCCTCCCTTGCAACTTTTGACCTCTCGGGATGCGAACTCTTCGTGAATTGCGAACCTTGTCCCATGTGTCTGGCAGCTGTCTACTGGGCAAACATTAAACAAATAACCTTTGCGGCTGACCATAATGACGCAGCAGCAATCGGATTTAACGATGCATTCATTTATGAGGAGTTACAAAAGGAACCGACAGACAGAGAAATGCAGGTACAGCAGCTTTCACGTGACGAAGCTTTACAAACTTTTCAACTGTGGGAGATACTGGAAGAAAAAATCAGTTATTAAAAACTTATTTTATCCTGAAATAAAGACAATTCGCGCCGATTCCAGCATATTTGTACGACCAAACAGGGTTACAATATCTCCAGCAGTAAAACAGGTATTCCCCCGCGGTATATGCAACACCCCCTCCCTGTCAACCGAGACCACATTTACCAATTCACTCAAGCCTAAATCCTGCAACATTTTTCCCACAGCATCCCACCCTTCCTGGATACGAAACTCTGTGAAGTCATTGTATTGTTCCCGCCTGAGACTGACCTGTCCTTCAAGAAGCTGCCCTCGTTGTTTGCGTACGATACCAACATCATACGCTCGTAAAATATCACTGCGACTGATCAATCCGAGTAGCTGTTTTTTAGCTGTTCTTGACACAACCGGCAACCTGGCCAGATCTCTTGGAGCCATCTTCTGAATAGCGGTCCAGATGGGCTCATCACCATATACGGTTATAGGATCTTTGGTGGCAATATCCTTTACCTTCAAAGAGCGCAGGTTTACGGCTGCCTCAGTAAGTGATTTCTCCATATCCTGCAAGCTGACGATTCCCCACAACTGTTTTTTTTCATCAAGCACCGGAAAACCAAGGAGGTTTGTTTCCTGGAATTGTTGATACAACTCAGCAAGAGACTGAGTTATATCAATGGTCGTCGGTTCATTCTTCATCACTTCACGAACCTGAACTCCCTGCATAATATCCAGATCCCGCCCCTGGTCAAATCGTATCCCACGCTTAACAAGTTTAACCGTATAGATGGATTCGGGATGTAAGTACTGAGCAAGGTACGTAGCGGTAACGGCCGTGAGCATAAGAGGCAGGATAAGAGCATAATCATTACTCATTTCAAAAACAATCAACATGGCTGTAAGCGGAGCACGGGCACAGGCAGCAAAAACGGCAGCCATACCAACCAGCGCATAGGCTCCGGGAGAACCTGCAAGTTCTGGCTGCCAGGTGGAAAACATTTCCCCCATGGCACCGCCAAGCATAGCTCCCAGAAAAAGAGACGGTGCAAACACACCACCGGAATTACCGGAACCCAAAGTGAAGGATGTGGCCAGCGGTTTCAAAACAATGAGCAGGCTTAAAACCCAGAAATTGGCACTACCATGCAAGGCACCTTCGATAAAGGTAAATCCCGGCCCGAAAACATGGGGAATATTTTCAATAAGAGGCATGCCCAGCTGAAATTCTGTGGGAGTATTAAAATGGGTGTTGGTAACCTTTAAATACAAGACCCCAAGTAATCCAAGACACAATGCGCCGACAGCGGGTTTGAGTGGAAGCGGAAATTTCCAGTTATCAAACAGGTCTTCAAACCAGGACAACATTCGGATAAAAAAGACGCCCACAAGGGCAGCAGCGACACCAAGCAGCAGATAAAATAGTATTGCTACAGGTGAATCCATGGTATAGGTAGGCACGACAAATGCCGGGCGATCTCCCAGATACAGCTGACTGACCACCGCTGCAGAAACGGCTGCAATAACTACATTACCAAAAGCCCGCACCTGCAATTCACACATCAGGACTTCAATGGCAAAGGCTACACCTGCAATGGGTGCATTAAAGGTGGCGGCAATTCCTGCCGCCGCACCACAGGCGACAAGATTTTTGATACGATCATCAGAAAGATGAAGGAAGGTACCGGTCACCGAACCAAGGGTGGAACCAACCTGGACAATCGGCCCCTCCCGGCCTGCTGAGCCGCCAGTACCAATACATAAGGCAGCGGTCACAATTTTGGCAAGTGCAACTCGTGGACGAATTCTCCCTCCACGCAGAACCAGTGCCTGCATAACTTCCGGTACACCATGTCCCTTTGCTTCACTTGCAAACCAGGCAATAATTGGCCCTGCCAACAGGGCGCCTCCGACAGGCACCAAGGCATAACTCCAGATACCGAGGTGGGGGAAAAGGAATTCAACAGTGGTGTAGGAGCGATTTTGAATTATAGCAATAAGGTGAATAAAAAAAACAGCAGCCAAACCGGTGGAAGCACCGATAACAACAGACAGGATCAGCAGCAACAGCCCTTCCGGAGGGTTTGTTTTGTCAAGGATTGCAACAAATGGATTACGTTTCATACCACCGGAAGAGAGGACATTATGCCTGTCAATTTTTGCAAAATAGAATATTTCCCCTTATTTTCACGACAAAGCAGGAAATCCATAGTTATTTCCCGCAAATTATATTGTGACTATATCACAGAACATTATTTTTGGGATCATTATAAACGCTAAAGCAATGCTGTTTTTTTCACACAATACATAGCACTCTTATTTGACAGGCATAACCGATATATTATATCTCAATCAAAATAACGGATTCCGGAGACCATAACAAATTGATGGGTACAGGTACCCATCATACGGACTGTTTAAGTTCACATAAAAATGACAACAACTTTTTCTCGTGCGCAATACGTATACACACCCTGCTGAACGGACGCTCCGCAGGGTATATATACTCCAGGCATAATAAACGTACTCTAAATTAGTGCAGAATTTTGGACAAATTGCACCGTTTTTTTATATTTTTAAAAGTTTTCAGTGTGCAGTAACTGAAAACTGAAAATTATAGCCCAGGTAATTTGTGTTGCCATAGCCGATGTACCAATAGTGCAAAGAAAGAGAAAAGCACCACACACTCCACCGAACGGAGGATATGGACACAGGAATATAACTCTTCATGTGACATATCGCACACAAACAGTGCAGGAACCAGGCTGATTGCTTTCAATTACGGACTTGCCTGCCTTAGAAAGTATAGGTCATTCTTGCAGAAAGCATTGATGTTTCAAGACTTGCACCGGCAGCATCAGTGTATGTAGTCACGGTATGAGTATCATTGTAATGCCATGTTGCATCACCTGTCATAGTGCCATAATTTTCATAAAAATACGTCGCTGCAATATTAAGCCTCTCGGTAATATCAAACCCGACACCAAGAGTAATGGCCCACATACTTTCCATGGTAAAATCATCATAGGTGACAAGATTACGCAGATGATGCTGGTCGGTGGCCTCTCCACTGACAAACGGACTATAGGTAAATTTTGCATTCATATGCAAACGATTGAAATCGCCATCAAATCCCATGCCGACATAAAAAACATCCCATACCTGCTCGTAGGTGATTCCAAGTGTACCATCGGGAATAGTCCCGTTGGTGTCACGGAAGCTGTTTTCTGTATAAATGTACGTCCCTCCTCTGGCTTCCCATTCGAAAACATCATGACGAAAACCACCAATCCCGACAAAACTCACTGAACCAGTGGATAATGCTGTCATTTCGACATTTACATCAAACATAAAACCTTGCGTAACATCAGTATCCGGATGGATAGACTGGTGGGTCCAGTTTGGATTACCGGTATCTATCCAGTCATAATCCTCCATATAACCACTACCGTCAGCCAAAACAAACCAGAGATCAGCGTTCACTTTGAGCCAGCCAAGTGGATTCAGGGACCCACCCGTCCCAAACATATACAGGCTATCAATCTCCCAGATAAGTTCACTGGCAGTATGATCTCCCTCACTGGGCCAATATACATATTCATGCGCCTCACCACTGAGGTATCCCACACCAGCCCAGCCCTCAAACTTCATTCCCGAACTCTCAGTACTTACACTCATACTGTCATCCAACATCACTTCACTGGCCCCTCCCTGCAGTGGGAACAGTAAACAACCCAATATTGCGGCTGCGACCACAGATCTTACGGATGTGCGTAAAAAAGGACTGCATTTAATGCCATTCATCTGTTTTCCTCCAGATTAAGATAAGAACGAGAATTCGGTAAAAATTCCTATAAAGAAAATCTCAATTACAGATTACTGTTGATCATATTTAAAACAATAATACCAGATATTTCATCATTACTTACCACGCAAACAGACTATCAGGTTCCTTCTAAACAGACAAAACTGAATAGTATCGATAGTAGCAGCTGATTCGCAAATCATCCAACACTTCCACTCGTCCGGAGATGATGATATATATACTTGAAGCGGGTTCACCCTTTTGCAAAATAGGGAAACCCCAATTGAAATCTTCAAGTTTTAGAAGGGTGGCAAAATCCAGCAGATCGTCATCAGAGAGATGTTCAAAAATGCTTATGATTCGAAGGAGTCTGGCAAAACGACCAGTTGACTATAATTTTTTCCTCCGGTATGCGGCAGCAGGCAGCTTCATCTGAATGGTGGCGAACTCTTTTTCATTTTTAAACTCAAAACGAATAATTCCAGCACAACCGCCACATTCAAATTTAGTTTTTTTTGCTGCCCAGCAGATAATGTTCGTAGGCTGTAGCCTCGGAAGATAATTCAACCAAATCTTTGATAAGGGTTAAACAGGTAGGTTTAGCCGCAGGTAATTTGAGTACGCCACCATCAACATTGAGTTCTTCCCCCATGTTATACAAGGGGGAATGCCGTTCTTCTGTTACGATAAAGACGCCATTACGAAATTGCATTAACCACCCGACTCTTAGTCAGATCTAATAAAAAACAGATAAATAACTATAAAACCAATTGCCAAAGCAACCTGGGAACCGGTAAATCATTATTCGCCAAGTTTATATCAAGTTCCAGTAAACGCAGGGCTTCCAGCGCAACATGGTCGCAACCAATACTGTGTGGCCTGTTCATCACAAGAATTTCAATGTCAACCTCTCTGTAATCTATTCCACTCTCATCGATTTGCATCATGTTGCCTGGCTATAATTCT
>Ga0256826_1000212_pt1 | contig 33246 bp, 32 predicted proteins | sample CV79metaG_FD_185975 | JGI IMG/M metagenome (GOLD analysis project Ga0256826, IMG submission 185975) | Hydrothermal vent microbial communities from East Pacific Rise, Pacific Ocean - CV79 | ecosystem: Environmental > Aquatic > Marine > Hydrothermal vents | place: Pacific Ocean: East Pacific Rise...
ACTGCTGAGTCATACTCCGAGTTTTGTATAGCTCGAATTCCCTTCTCTATAGTCTCTTTTTCTATGAACGGACTTGTCCCTAAAATCTGTATGTAGATATCTGCATCAACATGATTTACTTCATTTAAAAATAGTTTATTTCCATCAGTAGCATTTGAAGCTAAGTTTTCATCTCTTTTTAAAATTTTACAGTGTGTCTCAGATGCTAAATCTATAATCTCATCAGATTCTGTATCAAGATAGACTTCATCAATAAAATCACACTCCATCAGTTTTTCTAAAGTATGAAGATATAAGGCTTTACCATCGAGTAGTTTTAAGTTTTTACTTTGGACTCTTGAACTTGTCCCTTTAGCTGGTAAAAAAGCAACGACCTTCATATATAAACCCTTTTTATAGTATTTACAGTAAATAGCAAGTATAGTACCAATAAATCAGCTTATTTTGATACAATAATGTCATATAATTTAGATTAAAGAAAAGGCTTTTGTAGGATGGAATCTGTTGAAAATATAGCAATTCAAACATATCAAAATAATATGAATTATTTTTCCAGACAACATCCTAGTCTTTATAAGTTAATCACATCTTTTTCAGAGATGCTAGAAACTGAGGTACACTCTCAAGAGTATGATTTAGAGTATATCAATGGCTATTTTGATATTATAAACCTAAAGACAAGTAAGTATGTTTATAATGAGAATAGTGAAGATTTAGCACAAAGTTTAGCAGATGAAATAAGCTTTAAAAAAAATGAGATGGTTTTTAACAATATCAATATTAAAAAATCATCAGAAACATTTTTATCAACACTTTCAGATAAGACTAGAAGTCAGAAATCTATATATGAGTTAGTTAACTACACTTTAGATAATAGTTACATAGATGATACAATGAATAAAATTGAAAAATTTATATTTATTGGTGTAGGCTTAGGTAAACAGATAGAGTTAGTAGATAAGAAAATAAAATCCAGTGAATACCTAATCATTGAAGATAATTTAGAGTTTTTTAGACTCTCTTTATTTGTTACAAAGTACTATGAAGTAGGACAGAGTTCTAAACTCCATTTTTGTATAGCTCAAGATGAAAATATGTTTACAAACAGTATGCAGATTTTTATGGATAGTGATTTTGTATATAATAAACAGTTTAAGTACTTACATCTCAAAACACACTCCCAAGATAAGATTAAACGTATTCAAAATACAGTAGTATCTCAAGATTTTTTAACATTTCCTTATGGTTTAGTTATGGAAAAACACCTAAGAGCCTTAGAGTTTATCAACAGTGGTTATAACATACTTGATTTAACTGAACACTTTGATGATAAGCTTTTAACTACTATGCCAGTTCTGATGTTAGCGGCTGGTCCATCTTTTGAGAAAAATATAGAGTGGATAAAAGCGAATCATAAGAAATTTATAATTGTTGCTGTTTCTGCTATTTTAAAACGATTGTATGAAATAAAAGTGAAGCCGGATATAGTTACTCATTTGGATGGATTTTCAGCATCGGTAGGTTATTTTAAAGATTTTGATGCTCAAATTTTTTTAAAAGACACTATTTTTATATTTGAAGCATTTACTCCTACTGTTGTAAGAGAAATGTTTCCTAAAGAAAATATTTTTCAGTTTGAGGGGGATACTTACTACTCTAATAAAAAGAGAAGTATATCAGCTCCATGTATCGGAAGTTTGTCTCTATTTATTAGTTTAGTGCTAAATGTAAAAGAGTTATATATCTTGGGCCTTGATTTGGCTGTTAATCAAGATACTGGTGATACACACTCTCAAGAGCATTTTTACTCTGATGATACTGACATCAAGAATAAAGAAAATTTCTCAAATACAATGAGTTTAAAAGATACATTCATCTCAGTAGTAGGCAATTTACATAAAATAGTTTATACCATACCACTATTTACATCTTCCATTAATTCTATATATAATAATATTGAGAGTATTAAACATAAAGAACAAGTTGTTTATAATTTAAGTGATGGGGTGAAACTACGGGACACAGTAAGCCTAACAATTGAAAATTTTGATAGAAAATATAGTACTTTAGATAAAAAAAAGGCTTATATTTCACTTCATAGTATGTTAGTGAATCATTCTACAAAAAAACTAACTATTGCGAGTGAAGAATCACTTAAAAAACGATATGACAATATCCGAAATATTAAAGAAAAACTTGATAATACTTTTAAAAATATTTCTTATAGAAATCCGGATGACTATATGAATTCATTAGTAAAATTATTGTTCTTTATCTCAGAAGGAGAAAGCTTAGAGTCAGTAAATATTAGGGAAGTATATTATAAATATTTTCAATATATGCTCCCATTAATTGTTGATTTTTTCAATACAAAAGATTTAAAAAATAAAAAAAGACATATTAAAAAAATAGATACTTGTGTTAAAAAAGAGTTGTATCTAATTCAAAATAGTTATGAGAAAGCTATTGGCGCATTTATCGAAACTGAAAAATTTAAGTATATTTCATTTGTTGCTGCTGTAATAAAAAAACAGCAAAATCTAATACCTGTATCATACGATAGTCTTACTAGTAGTTGGATAAGTATACTTAAAAAGTTGAGTGAAAATAGTAGTGGATTCGAAAGAGAAGTTTCAGTTTTATTTGATAGTTTTTATACAAATATTGATAAATTTATTTTAAATAATTTTCAGAATGATAATTTACAAAATTTGAATGAATTATTATCTCAAGAGCTTATTCAAATGATAGATAAAGATAGTATATCAATTAATAAATACTTATTTTTTAATAATCTACAGGAAATAGTTGCAAAAGATAAAATAGAGATAGATACTATAGGAAATAATATAGGTTTTTTAGCTATTGATGAACAGTTAAATAATCAAAACTTTATAAATTATATAAAAATATTATATAAAAAAATGCCAGAGGTATATTTTACTGTCCTATATTTTACAGATATAGAAAAAAATATTCTTAAAAATATTTTTTATAATGAAATTGATAGAATGAATTTTTTAACTCCTTCAGAAATTTTCAGTGGATCAACAGATATAAAGGTTTTTATATCTTCTCCCCCTGAAGAAATTTCTAATTATAAAAATATAAATAAAAACATTAATGTTGTTCTTCATGAGTTTTTTAAAAAATTGCCATCTTCTACCTCTCGACAAACAAGAAGTATTCTAAAGAAATATAAACTTGAAGATATATATGAATATAAACATTACAATATAGAACATTTTATTAGTTATCAGATAGACAAAACTTGTAATGCATTTGATTTTATGAGTTATGAGTATTTAGACCTACTTATAAATCTTGATGGTTTTATTGAGTATATTGAGGATGTTGTTAGGACATTAAAAGTGAAAGATTATAAATGATTGTACTTGGGATATCTGCTTACTATCATGACTCTTCAGCAGCAATAATAAAAGACGGGGTAATTGTAGCAGCAGTACAAGAGGAAAGGTTTACAAGAGAAAAGCAGACTGCTGATTTACCTATATACTCGATTAGTTATTGTTTGGAAGAAGCTGGGATTGAGATGAGTGAGTTAGATGCTGTCGTCTTTTACGAGAATCCAGTATTAAAATTTGATAGATCATTGTGTCTTGGATTGGGACGATATCATATATCTAAAGATTATCAGGATAAATTATTTTCTAAATATATTTTACAAAAACTAGCTATTCCTCAAGAACTTAGAGAAGTATTTGGTCAATTAGGAAAAAATAATTTATTATATACTGTTCCACATCATTATTCACATGCAGCTAGTGCATTTTACCCTAGTCCATTTGAAGAATCAGCTATATTAATATTAGACGGGGTTGGTGAATGGTCAACAACATCTATAGGTATCGGAAAGGGAAAAAAGCTTGAGTTAACGCATAGTATAGATTTTCCAAATTCTCTAGGATTGTTGTACAGTGCTTTTACTTATTATTGTGGATTTAAAGTTAACTCTGGTGAGTATAAGTTAATGGGTCTAGCCCCATACGGTGAAGCTAAATATGTAGATTTAATTAAAGATAATATAGTAGAAATCTTTGAAGATGGCTCATATAGTTTAAATTTAGAGTATTTTGATTTTTTGGATAAAGAAGTCATTACCAGTAGTAAATTTGAGATATTATTTGAACTAATAGCTCGAAAACCAGAGACTGAAATAGAAATTAAATATATAGATATCGCTGCTTCTATTCAGAATGTTATAGAAGAGATTATTATAAAGCTTGCCAAAAATTTAGCAAAAAGTACTAAGCTGAAAAACTTAGTTATGGCAGGAGGTGTAGCACTAAATTGTTCTGCAAATGGAAAATTACTTTTAGAAGAAATTTTTGAAAATATTTGGATACAACCAGCAGCAGGAGATGCTGGAGGTTCTTTAGGTGCAGCACTATCATATTATTATTCACAAAGTGAAAGCTCTAGAGAAGTTGATAATACTAATGATTCTCAGAACTCTAGCTTACTCGGACCAAAGTATGACTCTGAAATCATTCAAGAATATTTAAAATTTACTAATCTACCATTTCATTTATATGAGGATTATAATCTGTTAATAGATAAAATTGCTAGATATATTGATAGTGGAAAAATAATTGGTCACTTTAGTGGAAGAATGGAATATGGTCCAAGAGCATTAGGCTCTAGATCAATCATTGGGGATGCTAGAAATATAAAGATGCAAAATCAAATGAATCTAAAAATCAAATACAGAGAATCTTTTAGACCATTCGCTCCAGCTGTACTAGAGGAAGAAGCTAAAAATTATTTTGACTTAAATTCAAAGAGTCCTTATATGTTGGTTGTTGCAAATGTAAAAATAGATAAACTCATCAACAATACTAATAAAACAACAGACACTAGGTATATCCTTGATAAAATCAATGAACCACGATCAATTATCCCAGCTGTAACTCATATTGACAATAGCGCAAGGATTCAAACAGTTTCCAAAGATCAAAATAGAAGATTTTATGATATTTTGCACCGTTTTAATGAATTGACAGGTTGTCCTGTCTGTATTAATACTTCCTTTAATGTAAGGGGTGAGCCTATTGTCTGTACACCAGAAGATGCTTATCGATGTTTTATGAGAACAGAAATGGATATTTTAATTTTAGAGAATTGTATTTTAATTAAAGAAGAACAACCTATTTGGAATACAGATGATAATTGGAAGGATGAATATGAACTTGACTAAAAATAAAATATTTCTTAGTAGCTTGTATGATAGTTTAGTAAAAAATGAGGGATTGTTGTTTCAGAATAAATTTAAGAACTTCCAAAAAATAAAGCAAAAAACATCTTTTATTGAAAAAAATGTAGATTGTTCTTGTGTATCTGTATTTCCGGAAAATATTGACGACTTTAGAGTACAATTGGAAGAAAATCTAGAGTTAAAAGAACTTCTTACTAGAAATAAAAATTTTAAAAAAATACTTGAGAGTGTGCTTTGTAATGGATTAAACAGTAAGGATGAATTTGATAATCAAATGCCTGCATTTACATATACACTTTAGTGGATAAATTTTTGTTCAGTAATGGTTTCAGCTATTTTAATAGCTAAAATAGTATTTCCTTTTTGATTTGGATGTCTGATATCTAAATATACATTTTCTTCATTTTCAAATATATCAACTAGGTCAAACATAAAGGATTGATTGTTTTTGACAATATTTCTAGCGTGTATATAAAAATCTGAAACAGTTTCTTGATACTCCCTTTTATGTATTCCTGCATGATTTTGTAAAAATTCTTGATAAATAGCATTCTCAATATCTGACGAATTGTATTTTCCTACATTGAAAATTGGTTGTAAAAAAGAGATATATTGAATGCCAAACTCATTACATAATGCTTTTTGCATCCGAATTGTTTGAAACCAGTGCTCTTGTGATTTTAGATTTGACTTCAATCCATTGGTGAGTTTACCTATTGCGTATTTATTATTCATACCTACAGGTGTATATTTATTTGTAGTTATTTTATGATTGAAGTAACTATTTTTTTGTTTATCCTCACCATACTGTTTTACAATAAACTCACCTATATTTTTTTGATACTTATGTAATGTTGGTGATTCAGGACTAGCAGCTTGTATAAATCCAAGATCATTAACACCACTTAAGCTGATTACTATATCTGGTTTTACCTCTAAAGGAATAACATCTCTTATAAGCTTCATTAACTCTTGTGTTGTTGCATAACCTGAAACAGCAGCGGATATGAGTAAAGGATTTAATCCTTTGAGCTTCAGAGTTTTGTGAAACTCTCTTAACCAACTACCATCATAAGAAATATCACTAGTTGATCCACCAAGGATAGCAATACGTATATCACAATCGACTCTATCTCCAATAAAAACTAAACCATGTGTATATTTTTCATTATCTTTTAATGGTAAGTCAGTTGCACTATTATATGCATAACCTAAAAGAGGATCGTAACCTTTTAATATCGTCTGCTTGATTTTCTTTTCCATAGTAATATCACTTTATTAAATTAAAATATTGCCGATTATATGATAAAATAATTAGAATAAATTTAAAGGCCATAATTTGAATAATTTTATTAAAGATTATATAGAAAAATTAACTTATATATTAAATAATTTAGATACAAACGAGATTGTAGAAATTAAAGATGCATTAGAGCTTACGATAAAAAATAATTCTAAAATATATATATTAGGTAATGGTGGAAGTGCTGCAACATCTTCTCACATGGCTAATGATTTGTCAGTAGGCCTAAAACTAAGAGATATTAGAAACTTTGATGTTGAAAGTTTAAGCGATAATTCTTCTATATGTACAGCGATAGCAAATGATATTGGGTATGAAAATATTTTTTATGCACAGCTTAAAAACAAAATTAAAAAAGATGATGTTTTAATAGCAATATCATGTAGTGGGAATAGTGCAAATATTATTAAAGCTGTTGAATATGCAAAAAATATAGGAACAACAATTATCGGTATGACAGGATTTGAAGGTGGAAAACTAAAAGAGTTGTCCGATATAAATTTTCACGTACAAACATCAAAAGGTGAATATGGATTAGTAGAGGATGCTCATATGATTTTAGATCATATTTTATACTCTTATTATATTTCTTTGAAGCCTGAAACTAAAACAACATATACAATGGTGTAGTGATGTTGAAAATAGGAATAGCTGGTTTTGGTAAAATGGGTCAAATCAGGGCCGCTGAAATATTGAAAAACAAAAAAACAAAACTAGTAGCTATCTTTGAGCAGTATGGTGAAGTGTCAGATACTGAAGATATAAAACTGTGTTCAGAGTATGATGAACTTCTAGAACAAGATTTAGATGTAGTCTTTATATGTGCCTTTAATGATGTAGCGGCAGATTACACTATAAAGGCATTGCAAAAAGGCTTACATGTATTTTGTGAAAAGCCACCTGCTCATACTATTGCTGAATTAAACAGGGTGATAGAAATAGAAATAGAGACAAAAAAAGTTTTAAAGTATGGGTTTAATCATCGCCTCCATTATTCAGTAATAGAAGCTAAGAAGCTCATTGATAGTGGTAGTATGGGTAAGCTACTCTGGATGAGAGGTGTATATGGGAAAGCTGGTTCTATAGACTATGATAAAAATTGGAGAAATTATAAAAAATACTCAGGTGGAGGGATATTACTCGATCAGGGAATCCATATGTTAGACTTAATGTGTTATTTCTCTGATAGTGACTTTGATATTTTGAATGCTGAATTGACAAATAGTTTTTGGGATATTGAAGTAGAAGACAATGCTTTTATAACAATGAAAAATGAGGCTAATGTAATAGCGACAATGCACTCAAGTGCTACACAGTGGAAGCATAAGTTTTTATTGGAAATGGAGTTTGAAGATGGATATATTAATCTCGATGGCATACTATCTAACTCTAGGAGTTATGCACCAGAAACACTAGTAACAGCTAGAAGAGAGTTTGAAGACATAACCTATGCTATGGGTAAACCACAAGAGACGGTCACATGGTTTGAAAATGATGATAGTTGGAAATTAGAACTTGATGAATTTATAGATGCTATTTACAATGCTGAAACAGTTGTGAATGGAACAAGTAAAGATGCATATAGAGCATTATCTCTTGTTGAGAATGTATACAATAAGAGTGGATTTTATGATTAAAAAAAGAGTATTACTTACTGGTGGAAGTAGAGGGATAGGAAAAGCTATCTACAATGAACTGGTAGAAGAGTTTGATGTTGTCTCTCCTACTAGAGTAGAACTTGATTTAGGCTCGATATCATCCATTAATAACTACTTTAAGTTAGAACCGAAGTTTGATATTTTAATTAATAATGCAGGTATTAATATTATTAAAGAAATTGAGAATATATTAGATGAAGATATTGAAAAGATTAATACTATTAATTTAGTAGCTCCTTTAAAATTAATTCAATATTGTGTCAAGAATATGAAGAAAAATAGATTTGGAAAAATAGTAAACATAAGTTCTATATGGGGTATAAAAAGCAAAGAAAAAAGAACTTTATATAGCGGTACAAAGTTTGGACTTATCGGACAGACAAAAGCATTATGTCAAGAACTTGGTGAGTACAATATTCTTATAAATTCAATCTGTCCTGGATTTACAGCAACTGAACTTACAATGGAAAGTTTAAATGAGCTAGAGTTAGTAGAGATACAAAAAAGTATACCTCTTCAACGATTGGCTCAGCCTGAAGAGATAGCTAAAAGTGTGAGATTTCTTATCAGTGATGATAATAGTTATATTACAGGGCAAACACTAGTGATAGATGGAGGATATATGGCATGAAAAGTTTAAATATTAAATCAAATATTCATAATTATCAAGTAGATTTTCAAAAAAATCTATCTTTTATTTCTAAACTCATAGAGTTAAAAAAAAGAGTATTTGTAATAGATAAAAATGTATACAGACTTTATAAAAAAGAGTTTAAGAGTATTTCTAAAGATAAGCTATTTATTTTAGATGCAGTTGAAGAGAAAAAAACTTTAGAAAGTGTTCAAAAAATTTATGAATTTTTAGCAAAAGAAGATGCAAAAAAAAATATGATTTTAATTTCTATTGGTGGTGGGATTACTCAAGATATTACAGGGTTTGTAGCTTCTAGTTTATATAGAGGGATTAAGTGGATATTTGTTCCTACTACATTCTTAGCTCAAGCAGATAGTTGTATAGGAAGTAAAACATCGTTAAATTTTAAAAACTATAAAAATATAATCGGTGGATTTTATCCTCCGCATAAAATATATATTGCACCAGATTTTTTAAAAACATTAACAAAAAAAGATTTTTATAGTGGTATTGGTGAAGTTATAAAATTTGCACTATTAAAAGAGAAATATCCTAAAAATATCGATAATATTATAAGTATGGTGGAGTCTCTTAAAAAAGACAAAAACAAGCTTCAAACCATTCGTAAAACAATGGCAGTAAAACAGAGATATATCGCAACAGATGAGTTTGACACAGGTAAAAGAAATTTATTTAATTATGGACACTGTTTTGGGCATGCATTAGAAAATTCTTCTCATTATAAAATACCACATGGTATAGCTGTGACAATTGGGATGATATATGCAAATATAGTCTCTTATGATAGAGGTTTAATAAGTAAAAAAGTTTTAAAAAAATTAAATATAGAGCTTTTATTACCAAATATTTATATGAAATTAAAACTATCATATTTTGATAAAAATATATTACTAGAATCGATGAAAAATGACAAGAAAAGGGTAGGAAAAGATTTGACAATTGTTATTGCAGTGGACAATGAGATAAGAGCTAAAAAAGTTGATAATTTTTCCTTTAAAGAGTTTTCTAAAACCTATAATAAATTAATAGAAATTTTAGAGCTCAAGTGAAAATAGCTGTTACTTCAAAATCTTTTAGTAAGAATAAAGATTTAATAGCTGAGTTAAGTAAATATTTTGATGATATTAAATTAAATTATGCAACTACTAAACTAACCGATAAAGAGTTAATAGAGTTTCTCAAAGATTGTGATGGAGTTATCGTTGCATTAGAAGAGATCAATAAATTTGTAATAGACTCCCTTCCTCTTTTAAAAGTCGTTTCAAAATTTGGTGTAGGTCTTGATAATATTGATTTAGAGTATTGCAAAGCAAAAAATATAAAAATCGGTTGGATAGGCGGAGTAAATAAACAGAGTGTCGCAGAGATGACTCTTGGATTTATGCTTATGCTTATACGAAATTTATATGTAAGTTCAAATAAGCTTTCTACATCAATATGGGATAAAAATGGTGGGTATACCCTCTATGGCAAAACAATAGGCATTATTGGTGTTGGGCATATAGGAAAAGAACTTATAAAGCTTTTAAAACCATTTGGGTGTAGAATATTAGTGAATGATATTTTAGATCAGAAACAATACTATGAAGAAAATAATTTAGAAGAGGTTACTAAAGAATATATTTTTAAATGTAGTGATATTATTACGATTCATACTCCATTAAATAATAATACAAAATATATGATAAATACAAATTCTTTGAAAATGATGAAAAGTACTTCATTTGTTATTAATACTGCTAGAGGTGATTTAATTAAATTAAATGATCTAAAAAGTGCTTTACAGGAGAATATTATATGTGGAGCAGCCATTGATGTCTATGATCATGAACCTCCTGCAGATAAAGAGCTTCTTAGTTTAGATAATCTTATTTGCACTCCTCATATAGGTGGTAATGCTCAAGAAGCTGTAATGGCGATGGGTTCATCGGCTATTAATTTATTGGTTAAAAATATAAAGGCTTTGTAAATATGGCTATCATTGGAAATATATTTAAAATAGAAAAACAGTTAAGTGATAAAAATTTGAATATTGTGTTTGAGTATTTTAAAGAAGTTTTAAATAGTGATTCATTAATACACCAACGAATTTTCGATTTACCGGTTGGGTCTTTTAAAAAAGTATATATCAGCGATGATATTTTTGCACTTGAACAAGTCTTTTACACAAAAGATCGAGAAGATTGCTTTATAGAATCACATAAGAAATATATAGACTTTCAACTGATACTAGAAGGTAAAGAGCAGATGGAATATATTGATATTGATAAATTAGAAATTAAAATAGAGTATGATGAAAAAAAAGATTTAATAGTTTACAAGTTTACAGATAATACTTCTAAATTTTTACTAGAAGAGAATGATTTAGCAATATTCTTTCCAGATGATGCTCATATAGGATTACCAAAATATAAAGAATCTACATTAGTTTATAAGACAGTAATAAAATTACCAATAAAACAATTTATTTAGGATAAGCATGAAAGATTTAGGAAAAATTATTTTACATATTCCCGCTAGGGAAGGAAGTAAAAGAGTACCTCGTAAAAATATGAGAGATATGAATGGTAATCCTATGATAAACTATACGATAAAAGCTTCGATTGAGTCAAACATTACACAATTTATGTATGTAAATACAGATGCTCAAGAGATAGTAGAATATGTTCAAAATAATTACCAAGAATTTGAAATTTACCATAGAGAAAAACAATTAGCAAATGATAATGCTTCTAGTGATGACTTTAACTATGATATCATTAAAAAATTAAACCCTGATACTTTAGTAATGATAAACCCAGTATGCCCATTGATTGAAGCAGGTGATATTAAGAGTGCATTAGAATTTTATAAAAACAGTGATTGTGACACTTTAATAACATCTACTTCCACACAAATGCAAACTTTTTGTGAAGACAGAGCTATTAATATAAAACTGAATGAAGAGTTAGCACCAAGCCAAGAAAATAAAAGAGTATATACCTTAAACTGGGCGATTACTATATGGGATGCTAAAGTTTTTACAAAGAGAATGCAAAAAAATGGATATGCATCACTTGGTGAAAATAGAATATTTTTTGATATAGATGATTTAAAAGCAATAAAAGTAAGTGAAGAGAAAGATTTTTTATTTATTCAAAAATTACTTAAAATGGAATCATTATGAAAAAAGCAATCATAACAGGAATTACTGGACAAGATGGTAGTTATTTGGCAGAATTTTTATTAAAAAAAGGCTATGAAGTTCATGGTATTGTTAGAAGAGAATCATTTGAAGATGAAAATAAATTAAAAAATATTATTAAAATTAAAGATCAATTAATTCTTCATGAAGGTAGTTTGAATAATCACTTAAGTGTATACAAAATATTTTCAAAAGTACTTCCGGATGAATGCTATCATTTGTCAGCATCAAGTTTCGTTAGTTATTCTTTTAATGATGAGTTTCAAACAATAAATGATAATTTTAATTCTACACACTATTTATTATCAACTATAAAAGAAGTAAAAAGAGAGTGTAAGTTTTATTTTGCAGGAAGTAGTGAAATGTTTGGAGAACCAAATATATCACCTCAAACAGAGTCTACACCTTTTAATCCTAAAAGTATTTATGGTATTTCTAAAGTATCAAGTTTTTATCTATTAAAAAATTATAGAAATAAAGAAAATATTTTTGCTTGTACCGGAATTATGTATAATCATGAAAGTAGCCGTAGAGGTAGACAGTTTGTGACTAAAAAAATAATTTCTGCTGCTGTGAAGATTAAAAAAGGTTTACAAAAAGAGATATACTTAGGAAATTTAGATGTTAAAAGAGACTGGGGATATTCACCTGATTATGTCGAAGCAATGTGGAAAATATTACAAATTGATGTTGCAGATGATTTTATAATATCTACTGGTGAACTACATACAGTTAGAGATTTTTTAGATATTGCATTCACTTATTTAGGCTTGGAATATAAAAAATATGTAAAAATAGATCAAAGGTTTTTTAGATCTGCTGAAAAAACACCTCTATGTGGTGATTCAAGTAAAATCAGAAAAAAAATAGGCTGGAAAAATAGAAAAAATTTAACATCAATCATTTATGAAATGATTGATAATGAGTTAAAGCTTTATAAAAAAGTATAGCAGTAAAAGAATTAGTTACCAAAGCTATTAATTATAATTTTCATTGTATAGTTGATATAATATATTAAGGGAGAAAGTATTTGACTAATATAATTTTATGTGGTGGAAACGGAACAAGACTTTGGCCAATAAGTCGAACACTTATGCCAAAACAATTTGTAAGATTATTTGAAAATAAATCGCTTTTTCAACGAACAATCGAAAGAAATACAGTAATATGTGATAATAATCTTATCGTTTCCAATATAGAACAATATTTTTTGGCATTAGATCAACTTGAAGAGATAGGACAAGTTAACAATAGATACCTATTAGAGCCAATAGGACGTAACACTGCTTCTGCTATTGGCCTGGCTTGTATGTCATTAGATAAAGATGAATTAGTTTTAGTTACTCCATCTGATCATCTCATTAAAGATGAGGATGAATATAAAAAAGTTGTTGATATTGCAAAAATATTAGCGAATAAAAATAATTTAGTAACTTTTGGAATAACACCTCAGTTTGCAGAAATAGGCTTTGGATATATTGAATCTGTTAAAGATAGTTACGATATTGAAGTCTTTCATGAAAAGCCCAATAAAAAAACAGCACAAGCTTATGTAGATGCGGGTAATTATTATTGGAATAGTGGTATGTTCATGTTTAAAGTAGGAGTATTTTTGGAAGAATTACAAAAATATTCACCAAAAATATTTGAGGCCAGTAAAATTGCATTTGATAATAGAAAAACAAATGATTCTGCAATAAGAATTGAACATAAATATATGCAAGAAATTCCAGCAGAGAGTATAGATTTTGCTGTGATGGAAAAAAGTAAAAAAGTAAAAGTCGTTCCATCAAATATAGGATGGAGTGATGTCGGAAGTTTTGATGCTCTTTACAAAGAGTTACCACAAGATGAAAATGGGAATACTAAAAACGATAAACATATATCTATAGACTCTAAAAATAATTTTATTTATTCAAAAGATAAATATATAGCAACAATAGATGTGGATAATCTTGTTATCGTAGATACTGGTGATGCACTTCTTGTGAGTAAAAAAGGTTCTTCACAAAAAGTTAAAGAAGTAGTTTCAGAAATTCAGAAAAATACAGAATTGCATAATATACATCTAACCTGTTACCGGCCTTGGGGTAAGTATACCGTTCTTGAAGATACTTTCGGATATAAGATAAAACGTATAGTAGTTAAACCAGGTAAAAGATTAAGTTTGCAAAAACATTATCATCGAAATGAACACTGGATAGTGATTAGTGGTACTGCAACAGTAATAGTAGGGAATGAAACTAAATTATTGAGATCAAATGAGTCAACATTTATTAAAATGGGTGAAGTTCATAGACTAAGTAATGAAGGTAAAATACCTGTAATCCTAATAGAAGCCCAAGTTGGTGAATATACCGGTGAAGATGATATCATTAGAATTGATGATGATTTTAAAAGAGATGAGTAAAATGAAATTATTTAAGGAAAAATATATAAATGCAAAATAAAAAAGTAGCACTTATCACAGGAATAACTGGACAAGATGGGAGTTATTTAGCAGAATTTTTACTAAAGAAAGATTATATTGTTCATGGCATAATACGACGTACTTCTTTGTTAAATACAGATCGAATAGATCATCTTTATCAAGACCCCCATGTGGAAAATAGAAATCTTATACTTCACTATGGGGATATGACTGACTCTATGAATCTTACTAGTATTATTCAAAAAACTCAACCAGATGAGATATATAATCTTGCTGCAATGAGTCATGTTGCAGTTAGTTTTGAAACACCTGAGTATGTTGCAAATACAGATGGGATAGGAACACTTAGAATTTTAGAAGCAGTAAAACTTTTAGGACTTTCAAAGAAAACTAAAATCTATCAAGCATCAACATCAGAGCTCTATGGTAAAGTACAAGAGACACCACAAAGTGAAACAACTCCTTTTTATCCTCGTAGTCCTTATGCCATTGCAAAGATGTATGCTTACTGGATTACTGTAAACTATAGAGAAGCTTATGGTATGTTTGCATGTAATGGAATTTTATTTAACCATGAGTCTCCTGTTCGTGGTGAGACATTTGTAACAAGAAAAATTACACAAGCAACTTCTAAAATTGCATTGGGATTACAAGATAAACTTTATCTTGGTAATTTGGATGCTAAAAGAGATTGGGGACATGCAAAAGATTATATTCAAATGATGTGGTTAATTCTTCAAGCAGATGAAGCCGAAGATTGGGTTATTGCTACCGGTAAAACAACTACAGTTAGAGATTTTGTAAAGATGGCATTTAGATATGTTGGAATTGAGTTAGAGTTTAAAGGTGAAGGTAAAGAAGAAAAAGCTTATGTAGTATCTTGTTTACATTCTGACTATCAAGTAGAAATAGGTAAAGAGGTAGTTGTTGTTGATTCTATGTACTTTAGACCAACAGAGGTTGACTTACTTTTAGGTGATCCCTCTAAGGCAGAAAGTAAGCTTGGTTGGAAACGAAAGTATCAACTAAAAGAGTTAGTAGAAGATATGATGCAATCAGATCTTCTGCTTGTAAAAAAAAACCAGTACCTCCGTGATTCTGGATATAAAATACTGAGTCATTTGAAATAGTGATACTCAATACTTAAGTTGATAATCTAGTATTTTTTTTATAATTATTAATTCTAAACTATTTTTTACAATTAAATCAAGTGATAAACTTTTTTGAAAATCTATAGTATTTTGAAAAAAGTATATATCACTTAGATTCACAGTAGTTAGAGATTTTAAAATCTCTAAAGCACTTGTCAAATTGATTGTTGATATAATTATAATAGTTTTATCCAATGAGTTTATCTCATTAATAGAAAAAACTGGCTTGTCTAAAAATGTTGTTTTTATTGATTTTGTAGAAACAATATAGCCTAAGATGTTTTTGTCGTTTTTTTTACACCATGTAGTCCAAACTTTAGCATATTCCCCAGTCCCAAATATCATTATATTATTAGTACTTTTTAAATTTTGTTTTTTATTTTTAAATTTTATTTTTGTATATATATTTTGTATATATATAAATTTACTTGTTTTGATATACCATAGTACACGTAGTAGATAGAGAGAAACATATTTATATATAGATCTATTTTTAATCTTTATTAAATCATCAAATATCTGATTTAGGTTTGTAGAGTATTTATCTATTTCTATATTTTTATTATATTGAATTTTTTTATTAAAAATAGACTTAAAATCTAAATTTTTAAAATCTTCTATATTTTTTATATATGTTATATTATCTTGAGACACTTCATTTAAAACCTCTAAGTATTTTGCAACTACATGAGTGCCCATATATAGTGCTTCTACTGGGGGGTATCCATAACCTTCAAACTCTGATAAAAAGAGTAAAATTTTAGAGGAAGCTATCTCTTCAAACTTTTGTTCATCTGTGATTTTAAATAAATATTTGATTTTTATAGAGAAAAGATTTGCTTTTTTGCTTAGAGCAGTATGGAATTTTTCAGGGATATCCCCATTTCCTATAACAATTTTTATAGTATAACCTGATAGATTACTAGATAATATATCTATAAGTTGATTACTTCCCTTATGTGTATCTAAAAATCGTGCAAAAATAATAATTTCATTTTTTTTATTTATACTATTTTTAAATTTATCAGCAGCAATTTGATTTATTGGAGGATAGCAATAGCAGTGATTTAATTTTTTTTGCATGAAGAAATCTTCTGCATACTCTTGACCTATTTTTGTTAAGGAGACTACAGCATCCGAATAAAATACTGTTTTTTTCCAATTTTCCCATAAAGAAGTGTCTTTTTTTGAAGAAGAAATTTTGTTGAACCAGTTTGGCGTTTCAAAATTGATAAATAATATTTTAGCATTATCTTGATAGGCTTTTTTTAGAGTTCTTAGATAAAAATGTTTAAACCATACCTTATCCTGTGTTAAGTCAGGAACAATTAAAATAATATCAAGAGAAATATTCTTATCAAAATAGAAATTTTCATTAATGATAAAGTTTATATTTTTATAACTATCATATTCAATAAAATCTCTTGTAAAAATAGGTTTAACATTACTAACATAAAAAAGGTTGTGGTTATTTGCGGCAGCTATTGCAAGAAACATAGTGTAAAATCTACCACCAGAGTATGTGTTAGGGGTGTTTTTAGTGTAAATGGCTATATTCATTTAAAAAAGTGACTCATAGTCAACTGTTGGAATGACATCTAATTGAGTCCCAGGGGTTGCATTTAGTATAGTAATATTATGTTGCTTTGCAAATTTATATGCATGACTAAAAGCTTCTTCTGCTTTTTCTGGCTTTGGTGTGATAAATCTTCGATTATTTTTAGGGTCATTGTAACGGGAGTCAAAATGTGTTTGTTTATTTGTAGTTGTACTTGTCCATATTTGGGAACCTTTGTACTGCATAGTTTCATTAAGGTTATAGTTGTGGTCAACTCCTATAAGATATAGTTCTTTTATACCCATAATACAAGCAATCTGCAGTGACATATGAACTACAGTATTTCCTAAATATATATTAGTAGGCTCTAAAGAGAATTTTGGAAAATTTTTATATGCATAGTGAAAATTAATGGGACAATAGTTTTTTAAATTCATTAAGTTTTTATATTCAAAAGGAATAAATTTTGTAACTTCTTCACCTATATTATTTGGATTATTCCATTCTTCTAGGTGCTCTTCAACTTGTAGTTTATCAATAATTGTCCAATAATTAAATTCAAATCCCCATTTTTCAAACCCTAAATAAACTCGGTTACTACCAATTGTTATCTCATTTTTTAATAAGGACATATCGATATCATTAAGTGATGGTCCATTCCCAACAATAAAAGCACGTTTTCCTTTATGAATATCAACATACTCTTCTAATATAGAGGGGATACTTAGATCTAAATAGCTTCCAATATTATATGCATATATTTTTTTCACACCAATTAAATAAGAGAATCTTACAAAAGGGTATAAGTGTGCATAATCTTGTTGATGGATGTCCTCCATAAATACTAAACTTTTATTTTTTAACTTATCTACTATAACTGTTTTTTCGCATTTGAATTTTTTGATATTTTCACTAAGGTTATTGTCATCTTCAATATCATATATATTAGCAGAAGTATAAGTAAAGACAGTTTTGACAGTTTTATTATTCTTATATTTATTTTTAAGTGTATTAGCTATTGATACTTCGATTAATAAAATAAGGCTATTATCCTCATTTTGAATAGTTCGAATGTATTGATCAAGATAGGCGTTGTCTTTTGGAACTATGCATAATACATTACTCATTAAATATGTCCTTTTATTAGTATGGAGTCAATCTCTACTTTTGGGATTATATCCAAATTACTTTCTCTAGAGAGATTATATATTTTTAGATTATTTTGGTCACAATAATTTTTTACTTTTTGAAATACTTTTTTTTGAATATCTAAATTTGGAAGATTCCATTGTTCACCAATTTTTCTATAATCTTTGTGAAAGTGATTTATCTCACCTTCACTAATTAAATCCTGTCGATTGTTACAATTTAAGGAAGCTGTTTTTGGGATCTCAAAGCTAAAGTCAATACCCAATAAATATATCTCGGTTATACCCATATAGATTGCCATCTGTATCATACTGTAAATGACGGTAGAGCCCCAGTAAAATCCAGAAAAGGGATTTATACTGATTTGTGGAAAGTCTGCTCTATGTGGCTTAAAATTAAGTCGATAGTAAAGAGCATTTTCTATAGGTTTATTAAATTTTTTTGTAAATGTTGGAAAAAATTTAACACTAGAGTCTATTTTCTTTATAGTTTCATAATTTTGTTTAAAGACTAAGTCATCTTCAACGAAGTAGTATGTTGGCCGCCATGAAGTTTCATTGTACATGAGGTATATTTTATTTGCCCCAAATGTAATCTCATCTTTTAGTTTTTCTACATCATTAACTTTTAAACTAGGTCCATTACCGATAATGAAAGCTCTTTTTCCATTATGTGTATTCTTATATTTTAGAAGTTCCTTTTTTCCTTTTCCAAAATAGAGTTGAAAATCTATAAGATTATTGTCAATGATTGGTTTTTGTCTAAACTTATAAATATAAAAGTAATATAGATAGATATTATGAACAATTTCATCTGTTTGTTGGCAATAAAAATAGATTTTATTTTTTGGGATGCCAAGAGAAATAAATTCATTATAAATTTGTTTGAAGTATCCACCTGAAGAGATGATTATTTTATCAAATTTTTTATTTAGTAGCATCTTTGGTAAAATGATATCTTTGCCAGTTTTATTGTTGTCTATAAAACCTGAAAAATTAAAATTAAAACTTTTAGTTAATTCTTCTTTATTTTTAATAGATAGATCATTAAATGGGGCAAAGTATATATCTTTAATATCCATATTAATTTATCCTCACTAAACCATCATGAAAATTTACAATCTTTATTTTTCTCTTTTGTGCATATTTAATAATATTATTTGTGATTTCTGTAGCAAACACAACACTTGCAACAACGATACAATCCTCGTCCTTCAATGCTATTTTATCTAACGAGGTGACTTTATAGCCTTCTATACTAAAGTCTGCGATCTTTGCTCTTGCATCTATAAGAGATTTTATTTTTATTTTTCTCTTTATTAGGGAGGGTAAGAGTTCTTTAAATAATTCTCCTGAACCATACAGATAAATCTCTGTAATTGATCTGTTTTCATCTAGTACTTCTAAAATCTTAGTTATAGAGTTACTGTTTGCTCCCTTTGTCGCTAAGGATTTTATATTTTGTATATACTTATCGTCTAGTTGTGTTATCGCACCATTCACCCAGGATACTTTTCCAGAGAGAAAAGCAAGATTTGAGTTATTAGAATAAAAAGAATTTCCAATACCTATTTTTTGAATAATCTTTTTGTCTTTGTTAGTAATTATTTTTTTAGTGCTACTATTTTTGTAACTTTCATCATGATGAAGATTGCCTAACTCTATGGCTTCATCTTTTGTTGGGACCTCAATTAACCTTGTTAACATAAGAAGTAGATTCTCCCTGCTATAGAGAGAGTCTTTAAGTTTATACTTCTTGCATACATTAAAGAAAGCATTTATCCCTTTGTCAAAAGCCTTTAATTTATCTCTATTTTTATTAGAACTACTTTTACTAGATGCAGTTATAGGTACTACTTTAGTACTGTTCTCTTGATAGTTTAAAGTTGTTTTATGATTACCATTAAAAAGTATCTCAATGAACTCATGATTCCTTCGGATAAGTTCTATCTCTTTCTCTGTTTTACTATTGAGCGGTAGAAATGAAAATATTTTACAGCCTTGCATCTTTTTAACTCCACTAGAATGCATATAAAAGAGTGAATATAGCTGTTGATTATGTATAGATGTTGATCTTTGCATATTTTTTAAAATAGAGCCAGTACCACCAAAATCTATGAGTAAAGATTTATGTTTATAGTCTAGTTGTTTGAGGTATTTTTTAAAAAGCTCTTTTTCTTTATAAATGTTTTTTTTGATTTTAGGTAACTGTTCTTTGAGCGGTGTCTTTGTATCTTTTAATCCAAATAAATCATACATATTTAGATTTCTATATCCTGAAAAATTTAAACCATTTTTTTTGATTTCATCTATCTCTATTGATGGAAGAAAAGTAGATTTTCTTGAGGCATAGATTAATTGAGTTATCATTTTAGTTTGAAGTTGAGAAATTGATTTTTGAAATATTCTACCTTCTCTCATAATATAGTTAATTTGCGAAATACTGTTTTTCTTAGCTAAGTTAATAGTCCAATGAGAAAACTCCCATAAAATAGCACCAAATACTACTGCACCTAAATCAAAAAAGAATTTTTCTTCTTTTGAGCTATAAGGATTTAGTAAAGAAGCTTGTACTCTATAATTATGATTCTTTTTTAGAGATGGAATATATTTTGTTTCTATGTCAAAAAGTTTATGTATATGTGGACTAGATGAGTAATGGATACTCTTGATGCCTTTTTGTTTTGCCATCTCTACATCAGAGTAGATATTATCTCCAATATGAAGTAGTTGAGATGCATCTATCTCTAACTCTTGTAATATTTTCAGATATAAGTTTCCAGTTGCTTTTGTCTTGTTTTGTTCATTTGAGACATAGAGTTCTGAGATAAGATGTTCTTTATTTAATTTTTGAAGTACTAAGTACTCAAGCTCTTTAGAAGAAAAATATGTGTCAGAAGTTAAAATGATTTTTTTATTATATTTATATGCTAATTTTATCCATCTTTTGATTTGAGAGTTTATATAGAGACTTTTATACTCTTCCTCTAACTCAAGTTTGATGATTTTTTTTCTTTGACCTTTATTTAGAGGTAGCTGTTTATAAATAAGCTTTAAAGTTACATCTTCATTTTTAGAGTTTAATTCTCTTGCCTTTTTTTCAGCTTCTACTCTAGATAGTACAAAGTTTTCTTTTGTAAAGAAAATCTCTTTTACAAATTTATGTTTTGCAAGAGAGTTAAAAAGATCAGTTGCTTGCCTGACTTTTCTAAATGTTAAAGTTTCAAAAATATCAAAAGAGATTACTTTTATATTTTCATTTTTTAAATACTGAATATACTCTTTTTCTAAGAGGGAATCAGTACAGATATTTTTAAAACTTTGCAATTTTATATCTTACTGTAGGTGTTTATCACAGCTTTAAGCCACTGATGATTATTTCTAAAATGAGGTGCAGAGATGAAGTGTCCATCAACTACTACATCTTCTTCAACATAGTTGCACCCAGCATTGATAAGGTCGTCTTTCATACCTTTATAACAAGTGGCAGTTTTTCCTCTCATTATTTTTGCTGAGATTGTTATCCACGAGCCATGACAGGTAGTGGCAATGATCTTCTTTTCTTCATCCATCTCTTTTATGAAGTTTAAAACTTCCCCTACCTGTCTAACTCTATCTGGTCCCTCATGTCCTCCTGGTAAAATAACCATCTCAAAATCTTTAGCATTGAGCTCTTCACATGTAAGGGTAGGTTCTGCAAGCTGTCCTAGTTTCCCTTTAACGGGTTTATCTCCAGCAGTTACAATATCTACATGAAGATCCTCTTCTTGAAGTCTATAGTAGGGGTATGTAAACTCACTATCTTCAAAACCTTGACCAACAATTATTACTGCTTTTTTCATTATCTTACCTTTAAAAAATCTATTTGAAATTTTTCATAGTTATCTATATAGTACTCGCTAATGTCTTTTAAACTCTGGTTATTATACCCTATGAATATTATGTCATTCTCTATAGCCGCATCATAGTCATTAATTGAATCACCAATCAAAAGAGTTTCATTACTTTTGTAAAAGTTATCTTTTAAGATAGCTCTTACAATCTCTTTTTTAGGTGTGGGTGAGCCATTTATTGATAAGAAGTAGGAGTTTAAAGAGAGAGATTCATTAAGGTAGTTTAGCTCATTATGCTCACTTCCAGAAGCTATATGCATCTTATAAGTTGAATAATTACTTTTGATAAAGTCTAATGTTTCAGTAATAATTATATCTCTAGAGATTAACTTTTTTCTCATTATTTTTGAATACTGCTGGGCATAAGAAGATATCTCTTGCTCACTAATTTCTTGATTTAAAAGAGTATTGAAAAAGTACTTTATTTTTACAAATCTTGATAGACCACCATTATCATTATGATATTTAAGAAGTGATTTAACACTACTCTGATCATACTCTTTAAATATCTCATTAAAACCAAAAGAACGAATATGCATAGAGTCAATAATAACTCCATCAAAATCAAAAATTATATTTTTAATCATCTATATTCTCGGAGATAATGATAATGGTGGTTTTGGAGATAAATAGTTTTTTATTCATATCTTTTAGTCTAAATATTTTCCCATTTTCTCCAGAAGCAGATAAGATGGCGATGATTGAATCTTCATGGTACTTTTTGAGTTCATCAAAACTCTCTATTGTCAAAATAGTTACATTAGTATCATTGAAAATTTTAGAACTATTATTTGTACTATCTAAAGTTAAATCTTTTACTTGTTTATAATTTGTTCTGTTTTCATACTCTTTACCCTGTCTACCATAGGTATCATTTATTCGTACCAAATCAAATTTATTTACGGGGGTTTCTATTTCTAAGATTGACGAACCTTCTAGTGAGATAGACTGTGTTTGATGAAATACTTTTTTACCTAAAAAGATACCATCAAGAGAATTTATCTTATTTGAATTATTGAGAGTATTACAAGATACATCTCCATTTAAACAGACAAGAGAGGTCTCTTTTTTAGGGTGACAATGCATGGAAGTGTTTTCCATATAGTTTATATCTAAAATCCAAATTGCACAGAACTCATTTTCAAAAAGTAGGTATTCACTTCCCCATGGTTTTTTAACAAGTAAGTTTTTAAAATCTATCTCACAATGAAGATCTTGATAGTTTAGATTTGTTAATGCATTCATATCTTGAGGGGAAACCTCTGCTATGTATTTTATATCTTTACTCATGTGAAGTCTCTATCTCTATAAGGTTCTGTGCTTTTTGGAGGCTCTCTTTGGCCTTTTCTAATGAGTGACCACTACAGATAATGTAGACTACTCTTGCAGCACAGTCAATATACTCTCTAATCTCATCACCCTCTTTTTTAAGGATGATTATTTTCTCAACACCTTCAATCTTTCTTGCTTCATCAACTCCTGAGATTGAAGTTATTTTTCCACTCTTTGGCCATATTGATCCAGTAACACCAAATTTGTGAAGCGTATCTTTTAGTAAAGAAGGACTGAACTTTTCAGAAGTTGCTGTTAAAATAGCTGCTTTTAAGATATTTTTACCAGTTGAAAAAGGAACTAAATATTGACAATCAAAACCGCCAGAGTGTCTCACAGTAAGTTCAATAATCCGTGGTCCATTTTTAGTGTAAATAGTATCTAACTTCAGAGCTCCCACTTCTATACATAAGTCTTGCGCAACTGTTTTAGCTAGATTGAAAAGCTCTTGTTGTTTGAGTGTATCAAGTTGTGAAGGATGCACTAACCCAGTCTCTATAGGGTAGCCATTTTTAAATGTAAAGTTTCTATCTGTTATAAATCCATTATGAAATGTAGAGTCTATATCTATTAAACACTCTACAGTCTGCTCTTCTCCTATCCACAACTCTTCCACTAAGAGTAAACCATATTTTGTAAACTTATTTTTTATAAACTCTTTTAGTTGGGGAGAATTTTCATAAAATATCTTCATATCACGGCTACCACAGTTGTTTGTAGGTTTTACGATCAAAGGGTAGGGCATGGTTGCTAAAGTCTCGTGAAGAGTCTCTATGGTTGTGTCATCTATGATTAAAAATTGTGGCATAGGATAGTTTAGTTCTTGCAGCTTTAGACGAAACAGATCTTTGTTTTTTACAAGTAGTGCTGTTTTAAGAGATACCCCTTTTAAACCAAGTGCTTCATTCATAGCAGCCATCGTCTCGGGTACATCAATTCCTGCAGCAAGAACACCCACAATATTCAAATCAGACTTCTTAGCATACTCTATATTAGCTTGAGTATCAAAAATATCTAGGTGAACAAAAACATCACAAAGCTCTCGTGAAACACATTTAGGATTTAAATCACTTACTATGGTTTTTAGTCCAAGTTTATGAGCCTCTTTTATAAGAGGAACTTGAAGCTCTGCACCACCAATAATCCATAAATATTTTTCTATCATTGAATCTCACTTAAAATTTTTCTTGCTAACTTACTTTTTGAAAATTTAAAATCTAGTATATTGTATATATTGTTTGTGGCAGTATAGTTGATTTTATCTTCTAAGTTTGTTTTATTTATCTCTTTTAGATCTAAAGTAGTAAATACTTTTTTCTTTTCTAGAAACTCTACGATGTTATCTTGGTTTTTAGCGATTTTAATGTTTATAAATCGCTTTTTAAGTGCCATGACTTCAAAAAGGTTACCCCCACTAGCACAGATGATGAGTTCTTGTTTACAAAGAGTTTGCGCTACATTTTTTATATCTACAAGAAGGTTTATCTTTTGTATGTTTTGGAGTTTTTTAAGGTTAGGGTTTACACTTGTTGTGATGATGCTGACCTTATATCTTTTATCTATCTTTTGAAGAAGTTTTGCTATTTTTAAAGATAGGTTTTTGATGTCATTTCCTCCAAGTATAATGGCTATTTTATTAGTAGTGTCTGTTTTTTTGTAGTTTTTGAAAAACTCATCTCTAAGGATTGTGTAGTTTGGTCCACAAAGTACTTTTGTTTTTTGTGTTACTAAACCTTTATAATCTTTCTTTTGTACTTGTAAGCCGTGATTTAAAACCATGTTTGAGTAATGTTTTATAAAAATATCATCAAAGACTAATACCTTAGATGTAGTTTTATGAATGATTTCCTTTTCATATTTTGAGTCAATTTTATAAGAGTCTATAATGAGAAGATCTATACTCTTTTGAGCAAGAAGTTTTAGCAACTCGCTCTTTTTGTTTGACTTAAGTATATGAAGTTTAAAACCATCTTGCAAAATTTTAGAGTTGATGTTACCTTGTAACTCTTGTGTTGCAAAGATGATATTTATATTTTTTTGCTCATTTTTTAGTCTTGTTGCTAAAACTAAACATCTCATAATGTGACCTAACCCTATAGATGCAGATGAATCTGCTCTAAAGAGAATATTGAGTTGTTTATCTCTCAAATCTTTCACCAAAAGAGTAATCTTTAGTAGCGATAGTATCTAAGACTTCATTTAAATATTTAGGATGCATGCCATAACCAGGTCGTACACTTCTTAGATTTTCATTACTAAACTGTTCACCTTTTTTTATATCTTTTGAGACATAAATACTTCTACAGTAGTCTCGACTTTTTTGTTTGGCCTCACTCATTGTATAGTTTACAGAGCCAAGAAGTTCTTGTGTATCTCGAATACTTTTTACCATCTCTTTAAAGTCTACAGCTTCCATTGAAAACGCAGCATCCTCTCCACCAATACTTTTATCGATGATAAAGTGTTTTTCAACTATTTTTGCACCTAATGATACAGCAACTATAGCTGCTGTACTTCCCGTAGTGTGGTCAGAAAAACCAGAAAGTACATCAAATTTTGAAGCTAAACTTGGAATTGTTAGTAGATTTGCCTCTTTGAGTGGGGCAGGGTATTCACTTGTACATTTAAGGAGAATAATATTTTCATTTCCTAGTTCTTTACAGATGTTTACAGCATCTTGTATCTCATCTTCAAGTGCAATTCCCGTAGAGATTATCATCGGTCTACCTTTGGAAGCAGTGTATTTTATAAGTTCATAATCTGTTATCTCATAGGAAGCTATTTTATAGGCTGATGGTTCAAACTGCTCTAAAAAATCTACAGCACTTTTGTCAAAGGGAGATGAAAATATATCGATACCAATGCTTCTTGCATATTTGAAAAGTTCATCATGCCACTCCCAAGGAGTATAGGCTTTTTTATATAGATCATGGAGGTTTTCACCATCCCAAAGACTTCCACCTTTAATGATAAAATCTTCTTTTTGACACTCAAGAGTCATTGTATCTGCTGTATATGTTTGTAGTTTAATCGCATTGGCTCCAGCTTCTTGAGCAGCCTTGATGGTTTTTAGCGCAGTTTGTAAGCTTCCGTTGTGATTTGCAGACATCTCTGCTATGATATATACACCATCACTACTGAGGTCAAAATTTCCTATTTTCATTTTATTACCCTTATGCTTTTAAAAGCTTCAACATATTTTTTTCCAACTCTCATGCCTTGGTACTTTGCATTTAACTCTATCCCTTGAATACTTCTTGGATGAGGAAATTCTCGTAGTTCAGATTTGTATTTTTTCATAGCTTTTATTTTTATTTTAAGAGTATTTTTTACATCAAAAAAGGTATCTGGAGCAAAAGAGAGAGGATAGTTCCATTCGGTTGAGGAGAGAATCTCAAAGCTATATATCTCTTTTACTGATTCGTTTTGCATAGGTCTAGTTGCAGTTATAACTGCCTTATATGTTATTTGATGATCTATATTTAAATCTTTTTCGTAGTGAGTAAAAATAGTAGTAGGTTGAATCTCTTCTTTAACTATGTTAATAGCGTTGATAATATCAAGTAAATCTACACTATCAAATCGATTATCAGGAAAATCTTCTATAAAAACTTTTTTTACTCCCATCACTGTGTTGGCTTTTTTTATCTCAGCGTTTAGGTTTTTTATCTCTTTAGTTATTGTTTGTGTATTTCGACTTGTAATACCTTGAGAGAGTATAAGAGTATAAGCCTCATAACCTTCCTTTACAAGTTTTGCTACAGTCGCTCCACAACCCAAAACTTCATCATCAGGGTGAGCTGCAATTATTAGTACTCTTTTATTTTTTTTCATCTATTTCAAATCTACCTATTAGTTTATTATCTTTAAGTTTTACATCACTAAATTCTATTGTGAACTCTTTAAGTTTAAGAAATGCTTTTGGATAAGTTTTTGCATCTAACATACGTATAAAATCATAAAGATTGACGAGAGAGAGTTCTTTGAGTGTCTCTATGTTACTCTCATCTTTAGATCTACGTTTAAAGGAGGTTACTTCTCCTTTTTGAGACTGTTTTATCAACTTCTTTTCTAAGATTTGAGGTATCATTTTTTGAAAAACAATTTCTGATATCTCTTCATAAATTTTCTGTGCATTTCCCTGTGTTAAATCATAATCTTCTTGAAGATATATATCGCCACTATCTAGAATTTCTAAACATTCAATGGCCGATATTTTTGTTTTGTAACACTTGTTGATGATGAGGTTTTGGATAGGACTACCACCTCGTCCAAAAGGTAAGTCTGTCTCATGAAAGATGATAGATTCAAAGTTTTCATATATATCTTTATCTATTTTATGCGACCAGTGAGGAAAGAAAATATATTGAGGGTTTATCTTAGACACATTTTGAAAGTTTAACTCCTCTTCTTGTGTGATAAGATGAAAATTATACTTTGAGGCTAAACTCTCTTTGAGTTTGAAATAGTTGGCTATATTCCACTCTTTGATGGTCGCTATAATGATATTTTTCAAGAGTTTTGCTCTTTTTGAAGAATCTCATACATATACTCTGCTCGTTTAAAATCTTCCAGTGTATCTATGTCTTGAACTAAATGACGAGGTAAGATAATGGGAATACTATTTTTACCAAAGGCTATATCATTACTTTTTATTTTCAAGTTTTCCCAGTAAAATTGCCCAGCATCTTGGTATGCCACTTCTAGGTCTTGACTACGTGAAGTGAAGTGTTGTAGTGTAAACATTTCACATCTTTTCTCTTGTGTGATTTTAAATGTTCTTTGAATTGGAAAAGGCATAGAGGTAACACTAAACGCCATAGCTGCATTTGATGCTTTTAACTTTTCTAAGCCCTCCTTTAAGTAGTCTATCTGTAGTAGAGGAGCAGTTGCATAAATAGTACAAACAAAGTCAACATGGTAGTTCTCTCTATTTAATTCAGATAAGGCATGTTTTACAACCACTCCTGTTCCCGTAAAATCATCACTTAAACTTTTTGGACGGATAAAGGGTACTTCTGCCCCGTATTCTCGTGCAACTTTAGCTATCTCTTCATCATCTGTTGAAACAATAACTCTGCTAAAAAGTTTAGATTTTAGAGCTATATCTATAGGGTAAGTGATAAGAGGTTTTCCAAAAAAGTCTTTTATATTTTTTTTTGGAATTCTCTTACTTCCCCCACGAGCGGGAATAATTGCAACGATATTCATTATGTATAGGACTCAAGTACATTTAAAACCGTATTAACCACAAAGTCGGCATCTTTTAAACTCATCTGTTGATGACATGGTATTGATATCTCAGATTTGTAAAACTGTTCTGCATTGAGTAAGGAGTAGTTCCCAAATTTTTCTATATAAAAACTATTTTGATAGATGGGCTTATAATGAACTTGTACACCAAGACCTCTCTCTTGTAGCTCTTTAAAAATAGCTTCTTTTTTTGAGTGCAGTGATGGAGTTAATAGTATTGGATATAGGTGTCTTGAGCTGTGGTATATATTTTTCACATCGATAGTTGTCAGTAGTTTTGTAGATTGAAATGCTTTATCGTAAAAAAGGGCAATCTCTTCTCTTGTATCTATAAAACTATCCAATTTTTTTATTTGTGAGACACCAAGAGCAGCAGCAACTTCAGTCATTCTAAAGTTAAATCCCATACTCTTCATATCGGAAATCCATAGGTTCTCTTTTACGACTCCATGTGAACGGATTAGTCTTAACTCTCTTGCAAAATCATCATTATCGGTAAGAACAGCTCCCCCTTCACTTGTAGTGATTGGTTTAATAGCATGAAAACTAAAGATAGTCATATCTGAAAAGGAGCCAATTTTTTTATCATTTATACTTGAACCAAGTGCATGTGCTGCATCTTCAATAACAAGTAGTTTATGCTTTTTTGCAATTTGATGAATTTTTTCTAACTCTATAGGTTTACCTGCAAAGTGTACTGGGACTATCGCTTTTGTTTTTGTTGTGATCAGTGCTTCAACTAAATCTTCATCGATGTTACCATCATCTTTAACATCACACCAAATTGGTTTAGCACCAAGTTCTACAAACATATTTGATGTAGAAACAAAGCTAATAGGAGTTGTAATTATCTCATCGTCTTTAGTTATCCCAGTAACAGAGTATGCTCCAAATAGAGCAGAGGTCGCAGAGTTGAAAGTGATGGCATGTTTTGCCCCAGTATAGTCACATAAGGCCTGCTCAAATTCAGCAACTTTTTTTCCTTGTGCTAAACATGCACTATTTAGTACACGGGTAACAGCATCTATATCATCTTGTGATATAAACTGAGTAGAGTAATCAAGCTTTCTCATTAACTCTCTTCATCTTTAATCCGTGTAAGCTTTTGTAGTAAGTCTTTATCACTTAGCCATATAGAGTTGTTTTTTGAGTTGTACTCAAATCCCGCTTTTACACTTTTACCTTTTTCTCCTAGTGCATTGGTATGAAAATCTATCTTTGTTGAGAATGTAATACTAGGTTGAATAACAAAGTGTTCCTTAAACTCGATGGTAAGATGTGAATCATCAAGAGGACACATGATTTCATGAAGTTTTTCTCCAGGACGTATGCCTATAATCTCTTGTTTGAGAGTTGGGGCGATAGCTTTGGCCATATCTGTCATTTTCATTGATGGAATCTTTGGTACAAAAATTTCTCCACCTTGCATTCTGGAAAAACTTTTAAGTACAAAATCTACACTCTCTTGAAGTGTAATCCAAAATCTTGTCATACTTGGTTCAGTAATAGGTAATGAGGTGACACCTTCTTGTATAAGATTTTGAAAAAATGGTACAACTGATCCTCTAGAACCTAAAACATTTCCATACCTAACAACAGAAAATTTGATTTCATGATCTCCTCTTGTATTATTTGCTGCAACAAAGAGTTTGTCTGAGACCAGTTTGGAAGCCCCATAAAGATTTGCTGGAGAAGCCGCTTTATCAGTAGAGAGTGCTATCGTATGTGTGACACTGTTCGCGATACATGCATCAATAACATTTTGTGCACCCATTACATTTGTTTTAATACATTCCATTGGATTATATTCAGCGATAGGAACATGTTTAAGAGCTGCTGCATGAATAACAATATCTACACCATGCATTGCTCTTTGCAACCTTTGTACATCCCTAACATCGCCAATAAAGTAGCGCATAGAATTGTCTGTAAACTTTTGGGCCATTTCAAACTGTTTAAGTTCATCTCTAGAGTAGATAATCACCTTGTTTGGCGTATACTTTTTTAATATAGTACGAACGAACTGTTTTCCAAAACTACCTGTTCCACCAGTTATAAGTATATTTTTACCATTAAGCATTTACTATCCTAATTATCATATTAATTAAAACTATTATAGCAAAAATAATATAATTTTTCTTGGCCAATTAAACTAAAGAAATATTACTATTTACCGATATGGTGTAAAAGAAATATTATAATAATGAAAGATTATTTGTTTCAAAGGATTTATTATGGGTATTAGTTCATTAGGTGTGGGATCAGGTATTTTAACACAAGATGTTTTGGATCAATTAAGAGCTGCTGATGAGGCAGGGAAAATTGTACCAATTGATTTAAGTGTAGCACTTGAAAATGATAAAAAAGATGCTATGAAAATCATTGATGCTAATATGGAAAATCTTATAGACAGTATCACTGCCATTAAAACAGCAACTCTTTTTGATGATAGAACAACAGATGTAACTGGTTCATCAGTTTCTGTGACAGCATTATCCAATAGTGATGTTCAAGATTTTACATTAAATGTAACAACATTAGCAACAAAGCAAGTAGAAGAGTCAGGTGCATTTAGTTCAGAATCATTTTTAGTAGCTAGTGAAGCTGGAACAATGAAGCTAAACATAGATGGTCAAGATTTTACGATTGCTTATGATGCAACTACAACACTTAAAGATTTAAAAAACTTAATCAATGAAGAAGCTGGTGAAAAAGTAGATGCAACAATAGTTCAGATAAGTAGTGGGGAATTTCGTTTATTTGTTAGTTCTGATGATACAGGCACAGCTCAAGATATTACTATTACAGATACTAGTGGATTTTTAGTTGCCGAAAACGGTACTACCGGTGATACTCGCCTTACAACTGGAATGACAGCTATTCAAAATGGAGTGGATGCAGAGTTTACTTTTAATGGTCAAAGTATTACTAGGTCAAGTAATGAAGTAAGTGATTTAGTTACAGGTTTAACTATTACCTTAAAAGAAACAGGTTCTTCTGATGTGAGTGTAGCTCAAAATCGTGATGCTATTGTAGAAAAATTTGAAAATTTTGTTGATAAATATAATGCTGCAATCACTGAACTTGATAAAATGACTAAACCTAGTGTTGATAGTGATGAGCGAGGAATTTTCGCAAATGAGAGTACTATCAAAAACATGAAAAGAGTTATTGAAGATATGTTTTCAACTGTAGGTGGTGGTGTTGGTAGTCTTCAGAACTATGGTTTTGATGTAGATAAAGATGGGAAAATGTCATTTGATAAAACATCATTACTTGATGAACTTGATACAAACCCAAATAATGTAGAAGCATTTTTTACTGGTGGTACATATACAAATAGTGATGGATCTACAACAGAAGTAGATGGTGCATTTACAGAATATGCAGCTTCTGTGGAAGTGTACACAAGTTATAATGCAACATTGGATCTATTTACAACATCGATAACAGATAAAATTTCTTCACTTGAAGATAAAAAATCAATAGCAGTTGAAAGACTAGATTCCAAGTATGAAATTATGAAAAAACAGTATGCAGCTTATGATTTAGTGATTAATAGATTAAATTCTACATCATCACTGTTTACACAACTAACAAATCCAAATAATACATAAAAAAGCTAAAGAGATGAAGTGATTTGTCGATGTAATTAGTATGAAAGTAAACAATGAGAATACAGGAAAAGGATTTCAAATGTATGGTAATAATGCACATAATATTTATGCTCAGAATAATATAGGGATTGAGTCTCCAGCTAAGCTTGTAGAGATGCTATATGAAGGTATTCTTCGTTTTAATGCTCAAGCAAAAAAAGCTATAAAAGATAACGATGTTGAAAAAAGAGTTTACTGGATGAATCGTTCTACTGCAATAATTACAGAGTTAATATCTACTTTAGATATGAAACAAAAAGGAAATATTTCTCAGTACCTAGAAGGTCTGTATAACTACCAAATTCAGTTAATAACAGATGCTGGATATGAAAATGACTTTGCAAAATTAGACCAGTGTAGTAATGTTTTTAAAGTTCTTTTAGAAGCATGGAGAGAAACTACAAATGTGGCTTAATAACTTAAAACTAGCTATTATAGAAAAAGATGTGGACACATTAAACTTTTTGATGGATGATTTACCTCGGTTAGAAAAAGAAGAGGATATTGAGTCAGCCATTTTTTTACTTAAAGAAGCTACATTAGTAGTCCAAGCACTACAAGATGATACACAAACATCAATGATTCAGATGAAAAAAAATATCAATTTTTTAAAAGCCACACAAGCTCCATTTATCGCTAAATTAGATGTTACTTCTTAGAAATTCCAAATTTTAAACTTCTGATAGTGTATTCGCTCACAACCGCACCTTTTCTCATAGTTAATATATGCTCGACTGCATCGGCTATGTCGCTTGCTAAGAGTTTTTCATCCTCTTTTTTACTTGTCT
>Ga0256826_1000213_pt1 | contig 33165 bp, 34 predicted proteins | sample CV79metaG_FD_185975 | JGI IMG/M metagenome (GOLD analysis project Ga0256826, IMG submission 185975) | Hydrothermal vent microbial communities from East Pacific Rise, Pacific Ocean - CV79 | ecosystem: Environmental > Aquatic > Marine > Hydrothermal vents | place: Pacific Ocean: East Pacific Rise...
ATATGTCAGCAATCATTATCTCTTGGGCTGTATTTTGTGAGGCTATAGAGTACATATCTAGGAGACTATCTATTCCGATGTACTGTTTTGGAAGTCGTTTTTTCTTTTTGAGGTAGTTGTAAAAATCCCCAAAACCACACCCTGCATCGACTAAAGTAAAATTACTCAAATCATCAGGAAGTAGTTTTAAGATAGCATCAAAACGTAGAAACTGATTTTCTTTACTAGCCCAGTTAACACCTTGTGCACTTGTTCCAAACTTTTCTATAGCAGAGGTGTAGAATTTTTCACTATCTATTTTTGGCATATGCTCTCTTTGTTTGTGTAAATACTTAAGTTTGATTTCTAAAGAAATATTTAGGATACATTATAAGATTTTTGTGTAATAATAGCTAAAAAAGATAGGAATGAATATGAAAGATGCAAGAGTAGTCTTAGGTGGTGGGTGTTTTTGGTGTACAGAAGCTATTTACAAAAATGTAAAAGGGGTTAGCTCTGTAGCAAGTGGTTATGCAGGTGGTAATAGACCAAATCCAAATTATGAGATGATCTGTACAGGTGTTAGTGGTTATGCTGAGGTCATAGATATAAGATATGATAGTGATGTGATTACTTTGAGTGATATTTTAGATATATTTTTCGTAGTTCATAATCCTACAACCCTTAATCAACAAGGGGCAGATAAGGGAACACAGTATCGTTCTGTTATTTACTACACAAATGATTTGGAAAAAGAGATAATTGAAGATGCTATAAAGAGAAATCAAGCTGATTTTTCAGATAAGATAGTGACAGAAGTGAGTGAACTACCAGAGGTATATCCAGCAGAAAATTATCATCAAGATTATTATAGACAAAACTCTTCTCAGGGATATTGTCAAGTTGTTATTGCACCAAAATTACAGAAATTTATGATGAAATTTCCAGAGAAACTAGCTTAAGCTTAGATTCCTTTTAAGAGACATGGTATATCATCATTGTCTCTTATCTTTTCAAAGGAGCTAAGCTCTTCTTGTAAAACTTGCTTATAATTCTCTATACTATCTTCTAAATTTTGTTGTGCTTCATTTATAAGTTTGAGTTGTTGTGCTTCTACTTCTTTGAACTGGTACATAAGTTCTACAAAGTATGCTTTGTCTTCAGTAAGAAGAATAATCTCTTTTTTATCTATCCATTTTCGTATAGTTTTTCCATCTTTGAGTACTTCAAAGATAATATTGTCTGTGTTTTTAGCTGCTAAATATTTTTGGGCTAAAAATCCGAAAAAATGGGATGAAGGGTTGTTTTCTTGTTTGATAATTACATAATACATAAAATCATTATATACTAAAATTACTAATTTACGCTAGACTTTAAGTAAAGCTTACCTTACAAGAGGAGTAGATATGAGTCATATTCATGAATTAGTTATTGTTGGAGCAGGTCCTGCGGGGATTGCTACTGCTGTAGAGAGTTATATGCAAGGCATACGAGATATAGTGTTACTCGAAAAAGATGTTAATCATAACTCAACAATTAGAAAGTTTTATAAAGATAAAAAGAGAGTTGATGTTGACTGGAAAGGTCAAAAAGTAGAACTTGATGGAAATATTTATTTTATAGATGGTACAAAAGAGAGTACCTTGGACTTTTTTGATGAGATACTTAAAAATCATTTAGTTGAACTTCAAACACATGTAGAAGTCCAATCCATAGATAAAAGAGAAAATTTCCTTGAAGTCAATTTAGCGGGAAGAAGTGTAAAAGCTAAAAATGTTGTCGTTACGATAGGACGTATGGGAAAACCTAATAAACCAAGCTATAAAGTTCCACCATCTATAAGAAAAAAGATTGCTTATACACTGGATAGTTGTTCTGAAGGTGAAAAGATTTTAGTTGTTGGTGGGGGAGATTCTGCTGTTGAGTATGCTGTAGACTTAAGCAAAAAAAATGATACATCAATCTGTTATAGAAGAGAAACATTTAGAAGAGCAAATCCTACAAATCAGGTCAATATTACTCAAGCCATAGAATCAAAAGTTGTAAACCCAATACTTGGAATCAATATAACTGGCTTAGAAGATGACAATGGAGGAGTGAAAGTTCTTTTTAGTGAGATAGAGGCTATAACTTATGATAGGGTTATCTATGCCATAGGTGGAACTACACCGAGTGCTTTTTTGGATAGTTCGGGCATAATAGAGAAAGATGGTAAGCCTGTTCATGATGATAACTATGAGACAAATATTAAAGGTCTTTTTGTTGCTGGAGATATAACACAGGAGTCAGGTGGTTCTATAGCTTTAGGTTTAAACCATGGTTATGCGATAGCTTGCTATATTAAAGGTGGATGTAAAATTTCTAAATAGTTTTACTCTGTCTGTTCACGAATGATAGCGGGATCAGTTTCACTGATTTTGCCATTTGGAGTATCTAAAACTAGTTCTATTTCACAATGAAGATACTCTGATGTACTTAAGATAGAAGTTGCACCATCTTCAAAAGCAGCTCTCTTCGCACCAATAATAATATTTTCTAAAAGAGAGCCACTCTCTTTTCCACTTGAATAACTCCCTTTGAGTTCTCTATTTAAAACTATATTTACAGTCGTTTTTATCTGTTCACTTAAAAGAGGATGTTCTTGAAGTAAGTTAGCTCTTTGTATTGTATTTTGAGCTTGAAAAACCTCTTCGATAGAGTCACGAACAAGTTGTAGTAAAACAGATCGTGCCATCATATCTCCTTGGTGATTTTTTTAATGTTTATTATTTTTATGACTATCATAACACTTATAACCTGAAACAGAGCCGCTAAGATAAAAGCATAGTAGTGAAGAGTATCTATAGAGTGTGCAGTGTATGCAAGAGTAGCCATAGCTATGAGAAGAGTAAGAGGCATAGAGTGTGAAAGTCCCATGAGTAAAGCATCTGTAAATCCTAGCTCTTTTACAAAAACAAGAGAAGCGATAATTCGCATTATAACCATTACGATAGTTATAAGTACAGCTCTCTCTATGAGACCATCCATTAAGAGTGCATCAAGATGAAAAGAACTTCCAATATGAATAAAAAAGATAGGAATTAAAAATCCAAAACCAAAAGAAGCAAGTTTTTCAGGTAGTTCATGTTTATGTTCAAAGAATGTAGGAATAAAAATTCCCGCCAAAAATGCGCCAAACGCCAGTTCTAACTTTAGGTAAAGCATAGCACCAACAAGAAGAAAAAAGATTCCCATACTTAGACGAATATCTTGTTCTTTATTATCTTTATGAGGCATAAGAGCTATTGATACACGGGGAAACCACCAAAAGAGAAGTTGCATAGCTCGAAAGATAACAAACATAAAAATAACAAATGCAATAAGTGCCATAATAGTCTGAAAAAGTCCAAGACCAACACCTGAGCTGAGAGTTGCTGAGGTAATAGTTAAGATAACGATACTTACAACTTCTCCAATACCTCCAACTGTCATAGACATTGTAAGCCACGGTGTCTTACCATACTCTTTTGAGAGTGCAGCTACAAGTCCTACTGATATCAGAGGAAGAAGCACCATAAAAATCTTTCCTAATGCAAATTGGATAGAAAAGAGAATGGAAAAACTATACAAGAAAAAAAGGTATATAAAAACTTTTTTTATAATAGTAGGGGAAGTATTTAGAACATTTTTGAGATTAATCTCCGTTCCTGCAATAAACATCAGATAGAGAAAACCAAACTCAGCCACTAATTCAAAAAGGTGTTCATCGTGTAAAAATCCAACATAACCTAAGATAGAACCAAGTATGATTTCAATGGGTGTCGTAGGAAGTTTTAAGAATTTTGCGAAAAAAGGAGAAAACATAATAATAAGAGATATTGTAATAATAAGTACAATATTGTCAGTCATTATATCTCCTACTGTACTTGTGTTGCGACTTGAAGATTTAAGTTTTTGAGCATCTCTAAGTCTTTATGCATCTCTCGTCCTGCTGTTGTTAGATAGTTTCCTATAACAATAGAGTTTGCACCATTTTGAAAAATTTCATCTTGTCTTGAACCAAACATGAGTTCTCGACCACCTGCAACCATAATTCTTTCTGCATTGCTTAGAGTCTCTCTTGTAAGTTTTACAAGTTCAAGTGCTTCATCTGTTGTAAGTGGATTTTCTTGAAGTTCTAAGGCCTCATTGTGGTGATAGAAGTTAATAGGAACAGAAGTTGGATTTAAAGTTTTTAAAGAGTTGAGCATACTTACTCTATCTTTTTGAGTCTCTCCTAGCCCAAATATTCCACCACTTATGAGAACCATACCCGCTTTATTTACATTTTGGCAAGTTTCATAACGTTCACTCCAAGGATGTGTTGTACATATGTTTGGATAAAAAGATTCACTTGTCTCTAGGTTATGGTTATAAGCTTTTATACCAGCACTTTTGAGAACTAAAAGTTGCTCTAATGTAGCTGTTCCATTACAAGCGATAAGACGAAGCTCAGGGGCTACCTCTATGACAGCGTTTGCTACATCACAAACAAATTTTAGTGTTTTATCTGTAAGCCCTTTATCTGCAGTAACAAGACAAAAGCCTAGTGCGCCACTATTTCTGGCGTTTATAGCTTCTTCTTGAATAAGTTGTATATCTTTTTGCTTGAAACGTTGTATATCTGCTTTGTAACGAACACTTTGTGAACAAAATTTACAATCTTCTAGGCAAGTACCACTATTGATATTACAGATGGAGCATAAAAATATTTTCTTTTTAGGCACTATTTTTTCCTTTTATAAGTAAAAGTTTTTTCTTTAAATGGTTTCTCTTTTTTCTTATCCACTTTTTTTGTGTAGTGCGTTACAAGAAGTGTTTCATCAAGTATCTCTAACATAGCACACTCTGAAATAGCTTTACTTCTAGCACAAATTTCTCCTGGGTTTAAGAAGAGAGTTCCCTTCACAAACTCAGAGTGAAACTCATGTGTATGCCCTGAGATAACTATTTGTGTATCTGGTGACATATAGAAAGGAAGATGCATAAGTTTAAAGGTTGTATCTGCAAGTTTAAAGTAGTTAGGTTCTTGTACAAGGTTATAGTCGTTGTGATACTCAACTAAATGAGCATCATTATTTCCATAAACAGCAACATAGCGTTTAGGATAGTTTTTGAGAAGTTCTAGCGTTTCATACTCACAAATATCTCCAGCATGGATGATAAACTCAGCTCCATTTTCAAGGAGCATATCGAGTGCATTTTTTGTGTAAATGACCTTAGAGTGTGTATCTGAAATAATTCCTATTTTCATATGCTATTTGCTATCTTCTTTTGTTGTTTCTTCTTCACGAGGTGTTCGAGCTTTACACTTAACACACTCATAAACTTCTTTGTTTCTGTATGTACGAGGTGCTAAAACACCTTTACATCCTTTCTCTTCACACTTGATAGTAGTTGGTTCAAATTTTGAAATAAACTTACAATCTGGGTAGTTGTTACAACCCCAAAATGGTCCACGACGTGAGTTCTTAAGGCTTATAGCCCCTCCACAATCTGGACAAGGTGTATCTGAGTTTTTCTCTTCTACATTGATACTTTTTGTATTTTTACAATCAGGATAATCGCTACACGCCAAGAACTGACCATTGCGACCATTTTTAACAATCATATCTTTACCACACTTGTCACACTTCTCTTCGCTTAACTCTTTTTTCTCTTCTACCTTATTTCCTTCTGCATCACACTGTTCTGTGTATTTACACTTAGGAAAACCACTACAAGCGATGAAGTTTCCAAAACGTCCACTTCGTAAAAGGAGTTCACTCTCACCACATTTTGGACAAGTTCTCCCGAGTGGTTTAGCAAGTTTAAGGCTTACTATGTTCTCTTTTCCTTCGGCAATTTGTTGCATAAATGGAGTATAGAAATCGGCTAAAAGTTTTTGCCAGTCAACATTTCCTTCACTTACTTCATCAAGTTTTTCTTCCATATTTGCAGTAAATGAGATATCTACAATATTTGCAAAGTTCTCTTCAAGAATTTTGGTAACTGTAAATGCCATCTCTGTTGGAACTATCTGTTTCTTCTCTATGTTTACATAAGTACGTTGAGAAAGTGTAGCAACTGTAGGTGCATAAGTAGATGGACGACCAACACCCTCAGACTCTAGTTTTTTGATAAGAGATGCTTCAGAGTAACGAGCTGGTGGTTCTGTAAAGTGTTGCTCAGGCTTAACACTTTGAGTTTCAGCCTTATCACCTTTTGTTAAAGTTGGAAGAAGTTTATCTTTATCTTCAGCTCCTGTTACAGCATAAAAACCATCAAAAATAAGTTTTCTACCACTTGCACGGTACTCATTTTCTTCACCTTTAAAGATAATGCTCTGTTGCTCAAATCTTGCATCTTCCATCTGACAAGCCATGAAACGCTCATAAATTAGACGATAAAGTTTAATCTCATCAGCTTTTAGAAAACTTTGTGCAACTTCAGGAGTAAACGCCAGCATTGTAGGGCGAATAGCCTCGTGAGCTTCTTGTGCACCTTTTGACTTTTTAGTGTAAACTTTTGCTTCTTTTGGAAGATACTTTTTACCAAAACGACTCTCGATGATACCTCGAACTGCACCAACTGCTTCTTTAGCAAGGTTAAGTGAATCTGTTCTCATGTATGTGATAACACCTGAAGTTCCATCTGGCGTTTTTACACCTTCATAAAGAGCTTGTGCAACCATCATAGTTTTCTTAGGAGTAAATCCAAGTTTAGAAGATGCAGTCTGCTGAAGTGTTGATGTCATAAATGGTGGTGGTGTTGAAGATTTACGCTCTTTAGTCTCTATTTTAGAGATTGTAAATTTATCAGCATTTACACTTTTTTCGATTAAAAGAGCTTGCTCTTTATTTTCAATACTCATTTTTGTGATTTTATCACCCTTATGCATGATAAGGTTTGCATCTATATTCGTTTTGAAAATAGTATCTATGCTCCAGTACTCTACAGGAACAAATGCTTGAATCTCACGTTCACGGTCAACTACTAGTTTAAGTGTTGAAGATTGAACACGACCACCAGAGAGACCTTTTTGAATTTTAGAGGCTAAAAGAGGAGAGAGCTTATACCCTACAACACGGTCAAGCATACGACGAGCTTGTTGGGCATTTACCATATCCATATCTATAGTACGTGCAGAATCAAGTGCATGCTTTATAGCTGTTTTTGTAATCTCATGAAAAACAATACGAGGTAACTCAAGAGGGTCTTTTTTGATTGCATGGGCAATATGCCATCCAATAGCTTCACCCTCGCGATCCTCATCGGTCGCGATATAGATAGTGTCTGCTTTCTTTGCAAGAGCTTTTATCTCTTTAACAGTTGCTGCATTCTCTTTTGCTACTGAGTATGTCGGTATAAGTTGTTTTGTCTCTTCATCTAGTGTGATACCAAAACGTGATTTAGGTAAGTCACGTATGTGACCTTTTGAGGCTATAACCTCATAACCTTTTCCTAGAAAGTTCTTTATAGTCTTAGCTTTTGCTGGTGACTCTACGATAATTAAATTCAAATGTCATTCCTATATATAGTATAGTAAAATTGTTTTTAGTTTTGGAAGTGTAGCTAAAAAGGGTTAAAAAGAAAAATAGCAGATTTTTTCCTAATTTTCTAAAGTTATTTTTTCCATGACCGATATTATAATTATCGAGGCAAGGAAGCTAAGATACAAATTTTACTTAGAGCGAAAGGCTCTAACCCGAAAAGGATTTATTATGGGTTTTAGAATTAACACAAACATTGGTGCGATGAACGCACACAGAAATGCTACTATGAATAACATTGGACTTGATAAAAGTCTTAGTTCTTTAAGTTCAGGTTTACGTATTAACAAAGCTGCTGATGATTCAGCTGGTCTTGCTATTGCTGATAAACTTTCAGCTCAGTCACAGGGTCTTGGTCAAGCTATCAAAAACTCTAATGACGGTGTTGGTCTTATTCAGACTGCTGATGGTGCTCTTGAAGAGTACACAAACATCTTAAAAAGAGTTCGTGTTCTTGCAACTCAAGCAGCCAATGATACTCAAGATACTACTTCACGTAGTCATATTCAAAAAGAGGTTACTGCACTTTTAACAGAAGCAGATTCTATCGCTAGTACTACAAAATTTAATGGTGTTAAACTATTAGATGGTTCACATACTAGTGGTAAATTTACTTTCCATGTTGGTGCTTATGCAAATGAAACTCAAGTAGCTGAAATGGCAACAAACACAGTAAAAGCTATCACTGGAGCGACTATTACTAATAATAAAGTTGATACTCGTACAAATGCTGAAGCTACTATATCTAGAATGGATACAGCTCTTGATACAATCAATGGTAGAAGAGCAACTCTTGGTGCTGCACAAAACAAACTAGAATCAACAGTGAGAAATATCTCTGTTACTCAAGTAAATGTTGCAGCGGCTGAGTCTCAAATCCGTGATGTTGATTTTGCTGCTGAGTCTGCGAACTTTGCAAAACACAATATTCTAGCACAGTCTGGTTCATATGCTATGAGTCAAGCCAATGCTGTACAACAAAATGTTATGAGATTATTACAATAGTAATTTTCTTTTACATTTTAGAAAGAGAGAGATTTTTTTCTCTTTCTTTAAACTTTTGTATTTAAAAACTTCATAAGAGCTTCTTCATAAATTTTTTCTATATCTATCATACCTTTTAAAAACATCTTATCTATTTTTTTGATATCTCGTTTTGTATCTTTAGTTTTTTTAGTATTAAAAAAATCAAAGATTATTGGCATCGTGTAATCTAAGTAAAGATTATAAAGTGTTACAAGATTTCTGTTTTCTCTTGTTTCATCTTTGAGTATAGCAAGGGCTAAAGATATAAGATTGTAAAGATAATGCTCTTTTTGAGAGGCTAGTGGTCTGTTTTGGTATTCTAACACTATACTTTTTATCTCTTTCGTAAATGCTAAACGTTTATGAAGAGATGCTATATCTTCTTTATCAAGAATCTCTTTTACGTATGGTTGTAAAAATTCTTTTAGCTGATTTTCTTGTAATCTTTCTTGCTTAGTAAAAGTAGCGAAATCTACATCTTTTGAATGTAAACTTATAGTGTTTTGCAAATATGCACCATCGTTAAGATTGTAAATCTTTTGAGAATCATTTTTAATCTGTTTTAGTGAGTTGTCTAATGCTAAAACTGAGACATAAAAAAGTGGTGTTGTATCTACTTTTTCTCTAAAGTTTCCTTTAATTTTAAAAGTATCACCTCTAAAAGATATATTTGAAGAGATCGTTGTATCTTTTTTAGTTTCATAAGTTTTTTTTGTCAGTTGATGTGTATATGAATGAGATGCACCACTCTTAGCAAGAGCTAAATCTATACCAAGAAGATAGATCTCTTCAAAGCCCATAGTTACTGACCACATAATAGATGAAGAGCCTATACATGGTCCTGCAGAAGCATTGAAGTCTTTATGATAAAAAGTACTATGATCTTCGATTATGTAAATATTCTTTTTTGTAAAATGAGTCAAAACTTCAGGGGGTGTAAAGCTACCAACTATGGCTAAAGTGTCTTTTAAAAACTCTTTTTGATCAAAACCTTGAAGATGTTTTATAGATGGTTTAAACCCATCAAGATGGGTTACTATATCGGGTACTATTTTATTTTCAAATAGTACTTTTAATGTAGCGGAGAGTGCTAGTATAAGGAACTTACTATGATTTTCTCTAAGCCACTCTATGTTGTTATCTAAAGATGGTCCTGATGCTATGATAAGCAAAGGTTTTGATGTTATTTTTGTACTCTCTAGTCTCTTAGAAAGATTTAAAAAGTTAAATCCTGAGTTAACATAACTTAGCGTTCGAATATACTTGTCAAGATTTGTTTTATAAGGAAAAGAAACAAAAGCTTGTGATGCAAGTGCATTTTTTATAAGATTTATTTTATGTGTAGTATGTGCTGGAAAATGCAGGTATTTTAAGTACTTATTTCTAAAAAAACTGTCTTCAAGAAAGATTCGGAATCTTGTATTAAAATCTTCATTACTATCTGCGATACTAAAAAAAAGTGTTTTCCCTTTGAGTTTATAGTAAGGTGTTGTAAAAAGAGAGAGTCTAAAAAGTTCTAAATCATCTTCGATTATAAAATACTCCTCTGCATCTATCTTTGCATCAACTTCTAAAATATGCATTCCAAGTCCTACACCTAAAAAGATAAATTTTTCTATATCTACCATCTCATTTGAAGAGTTACGTCGGTCTAAGTAGTAAGTCATTAAAGGGTAAATATCTTCTAAACCTTTTACTTTATCTGTAAAATCTTTTTGTCCCTTTTCATACTGATAGTAAAGAGGAAATCCATCAAATACGAAAGAATCTTTTTTATAATTTACTTGTTTGGAAAGTTGTGTAGATATTGTCTGACTATTATCTGCATAAAGATAGTTTTGAGAAGAGGTTTGCATAACATCAAAGTAACCATCTAGATAATCAAGTGCATATTTTTCTTCATATCTTTGAAGTTCTATATCTGTACTTAACTCATACAACTTCTTCCATAAGTTAAAGTAGTTGTCTTCAAAAAACTTCATATTATTTATATAGTTTTCACTTACTTGTTGCTCTATATTTTGCATTAAAAATTCCCTATACTTGATTGTAGTTTTTCTATATAATAGTCTAGAATTGAAAATATCTCTTGTTTTAAGAGTATATCTATCTCTTTATAGTTATCTAAAGTGATATCATCACTATTTAAATAATCATACACAAAATGTAAAATATAGTAAATATATGCATCTAACACTCGTGTAAGCTCATAAAATCCTAACGCCTCTTCTTGAATTAAAATAGTGTATATTTTTTGAACATATTGTTGTGCATTGTCCACTGTTTTTATATCAAACTTTTTTAACTGCTTTTTTAATCTTTTAGCATGTTGAAGTTTAATCTTTAGTTTTTCAATATCTCCTGATTGAAACCCAATAGTACTATTTTGTATGAGGATTTTTTTCAATAAATCACGTGAAGTTGTTAAAATATTTGCTTTAGTCTTTATCTGAGATATTTTTAAAGGAGATGTCCCTTTAAAAAATGCTCCATCACTAAGGTTATAAACTTTTTGAGAAGATTTTTGTAATTTGCTAAAATATCTGTTGATTACATCTACGGAACTATAAAAGTGTGGTGTTGTAAAAACCTTTTCATGGAAATTCCCTTTTATCTCAAAAAGATTCTTTTTGTAACTTAGTACCTCTTCACCTTCTAAATCATTTTTTAAAGTTAATTGTTTTAAATCTTGATGAGCCCCTGCATGGTCTTTTCCTGTTTTTTGATCTACCGCTAAATCTAAGCCTAAAAGATAAATCTCTTCTACTTGAAGAACTAAAAGAAGTTGATATGTTATAGAACCAACACAAGCACCAGAGATACTTAATGCTTTATCTTGATGAGATGTATTTGTTTCATAAATATAAGTATTTTCTTTGTTGAGTTCTTGCATCACATTTGATGGTGAAGATGCAGCCATAAAAAAGATAGTTTCATCAAACTGTTTTGATGTTTTGAGAATCTCAAAAGATTTTAAACTTGCATTAAAAGGATCTAAATGAAGTACTATATGAGGTGTAATGTTGTGCATCGCTAAGTATTTCATAGAGGAAGATACTGCGATAATCATAAAACTTTCTTGATGCTCTTTAAGCCACTTTATATTGTTTTGAAGAGATGGTCCACTGGCTATGAGCAGAAAAGGTACTTTTTTTAGCTCAGATGTATTAAACGATAAAGATTTTTGAATAGTTTTATAGTTTTGTGAAAAGTATTCAAGAGGCTTAATCATAATATGTAGATAATCATTAAAAAAGAATTGTAAATGAGGTTGATTGAGTAAAGCGATATAAAATTTGTTTGCTTTATCTTCACTATGACTTAAAAGTTGAAAATATTTAATATAGTGATTAAAGTAGTATTTATTATCTAAAAAATTTTGGCAACTATCTGAAAACTCTGTATCATCTTCAAAAATGGAAAAAAACAGAGTTGCTTTTTTTGCTAATAGTGCATAATTTGTGGTAAATAGAGAGAGTCTAAAGAGTTCAAGAGAGTCTTCTACTATAAGATAAACCTTTGCAGATATTTTTTCATCTATAGCCTTTATATGAGAACCAAGCCCTACACCAAAAAAGACAAATTTATCTAAAGTATTGAGTTGTGTTCTTTTGTCTGTCTCTTTTTGAGTAAAGTGTGTAATAGGGGTAGTGTATCCAAGATGTGATCTAAGAGGTTCTTCTTCTTCTTTTATCTTTTGAAACTCTTGAATCATCTCATCACTATATGTTCGTTTAAAAAAGCTTTCAAACATATTGTTATCTAAATCATAGTTAACACTATCTAGTGAAAGTTTTGTATGTTTTGAAAGTTGTTTATTATAAAGATAATTATTTGTAGTTTTTTCAAATACATCAAAATCACCTTCTTCATAAACAAGTTCAAATTTTTCTATAAAATGCCCATGTTCTACTGCACTGTCGAGTGCTGAAAGTTTTTCAAAAAGCTCTTTATGATTACTCTGAAGATATGCTATATTTGCATTGAAATTAGTAGTAATTATTTTGTTTATATTATTCATTTATTGCCTTTTTATACTAATTTCTCTTACTCAATTTTTTTATTTTTTATAAAGATAAAAATAATTTTGTCTTGTATTGTTATCAATATGATTTTTTACTATTTTTTCTATTTTTAATGGATTTTTTGTAATAGTGATTATTTTCTCTTTTTTTACATTGAAGTATTTATGTAGATGTGTTACATTGTATCCGTAATTTCTATATTTTTTATAAAACTTCTTTTTAAAGATTCCCTCTGTATAAAAATTTACATTTTTATAATATGCGATATAATTTTTTGATTTTTGATGTCCTTCACCAAACTTTAAAACACCTTCACGAAGGATTAAAATACCATCTTTTTTAAGAAGTTTTAATAGAGCACTGTAGATAATATCTATCTCTTTGTTAAGATATGTAAAGAGTCCTCCAACATATATAAAATCAAATGTACCAAGTTTCTCTTTTGGGACAGTTACAAAATTTTCAGCTATATAGCTAATTGCTTGATTATTATTTTCTTTACTGTTTTGTTGGATTCTCTCTTGTGATAGATCTATACCTACAACTTCATTAAAATGAGTTGCAAACTCACGAGTATATCTACCATTACCACAAGCGATATCTAGTGCTCTGGTTCTGTTAATACAGTTTTTCTTGATAATTTTATCAAGTTTTTTAATTTCATAAGCGAATCTATGCTCTACTACAAATGGATCATTTGTGATGAAGCCACCATCAATATATTTACTATAGGCATCCTTCCAAAAATAGTTAAGAATATACTCTTCAGTATCTTGTGTATCTATAGTTTCACTATCAAAGTAGGTATGGATTTTATCTGAAAGGTATTTCTCTTTTTTTTGGAGTTTTTTTATTTTTTTATTTATCTTTTCAATTTTATCTTTTGCTGCAATGAGCTCTTTATTAAGTTTATTCATACTTTTGTTCCTCTTTTAGAGTGGATTTTACAAGGTGTTGTACATAAAGATTATTGCTATCAAATGACATAAAGTTGCGATTCCTTACTAGAGAATCTATAAGTGTTAGTTCTGTACAAGCGAGAATAACAGAGTCAAAGTTATATATTTTAAAATAGTAAAGGAGTTCTTGTGTCTTCTCTTGTGCAAGGGATGTGTTGTTAATCTTAACCGCTTCGATAATTTCAAAAACAAGTTGATTTCCCTGTTCATCTAAATAGATAAGGTTATCTAAGTATTTATCGTATGTTTTTTTTGTTACTGTTGTATATGCACCAAGTACTAGTGTATTTTTAGCTGTGGATTTTTTAATCTCATCAGCCACTACTTCTATAAGATTTACCCATGGTATATCTATATGTGGCACAACTTTATCATAAAAATAGTGTACAGAGTTACAAGGTAAAAAAACTTTTTTTGCCCCTGATTTTGCTAATTTGTTGATACTTTTTATTATATATGGCGTTGGATCTTCTTCTCCATAAAGTATATGACGTGTTCTACTCGGTATTTTAGAGTTATTATCTAAAATAGTATGAATATGTTCCCAATCTTTTTTTGCCGGTGTAGCATCTAAAATTTGTTTACAAAACTCCAGTGCGGCATAAGGTCCCATACCACCTAAAATGCCTATGATATTTTTATCTTTTATCTTAATCATACTATTTTCTTTTGTAGTACTAAAGCATAAAAGTGAGTGTTAGTAAATCTGTTATAATGAGATGGATATATATCTCTCTTTTCAAGTAGAGTAAAACCAATCTTTTCTAGATTTTTAATCTCTTTTTCAACAAATCTGTATTGAGCAAAATAATCAGAATTTAACTCATCTGAATGAGTAATGAGAACATCTTCATTGACTCCCATCTGGTTTTTAATAATAAAGATACCATTTTTTGGAAGATTCTTAAAAACTTCAGTATAGATTTTTATGGACTCTTTTTCATCAAAATAGTGCATAGAACCAAATGCAGTTGCTATATCGAAATGTTCTTGAATATAATCAAATGTTAAAAGATTTTCATTTTTAATCTCTATTTTTTTATTTGGAACAATATATTTTGAGAATTCTATATAGTTTTCAATAGCAATAATTTTTTTGAATTTATCATAAAGATGATTGACAAGAAGACCAGTTCCAGAACCTATATCTAAAAGAGTTTTATTTTTATCTGCATAGTTAGATATAAATGCTACATCCAAAACTGAAGTATCTTTAGATTTATTTCGTAGCTCTAAAGGGTTTATAATTTTTTTTGATAGTTTATTATAAAAATTTATGGCATCATTGTTACCCATATATCTTCCTTTATATTTGATTGAATGGATTATAACATTATACATCTTATAAGATTACTTATGTTAACATATTAGCTTATTTTAGGTGTTAAAAAGAGGTTTATATGCAAGTTGTTATCATGGCTGCAGGAAGTGGCTCAAGAATGAGACCCTTGACAAAAGATAGACATAAAAGTTTACTCCCTTTAGATACAAATGACACTTTTTTATCTAGAATGCTTCATCAACTTAATGAGTATGAGATAGATAAAGTTATTATAGTAACTGGTTATAGACACCAAGATATAGAAAAAGTTGTTAAATTATATGAGCTAAATATTACAACAATTTACAATGAAAAATATGCAGTAGATACAAACATATATTCAATGAAATTAGCATTAGACACTGTAGATACAAACTCTCCTGTAATTATTCTTGAAGCAGATATCTACCTAGATGATTATGCTCTCTATAAAATTATAAAAGAGTCAAGAGAAAATAAATCTCTATGGTTTACAAAAGGATCTTTTACAAAAGAGCAGTATGGAGGTATCTTAAAAAAAGACACTAAAAGTAATATTTTAGATATTGCTATAGTACCACAATACAAAAATAAGTATGAAGAATATGATAAGCTTTTAGGCATTATGACCATAGGTACACAAGAGATAGAAAAGTATAAAACATATCTTAATCTTTGGGTTGAAAAAACTTTAGAGCAGTACTACCTCATACCATGGATAGAAAATCTTCAAGATTTGCCTTGTATTGCATTTGATTTAGATGGGCATCTTGTAGAGAGTGTAAATCGAGAAGAGGAGTACTACTCTTTTTTAGAAAAACTGAAAAACTCCTCTGAGATAAATCAAGGTATAAAACTTGTAGCACTTGATAATTTACTTGATATTGAGGAGCATATTCCTCAAAGAAAAGAGGCATTAAAAGAGAAGATTTTACAAGAAAATATCTGGACGAAGCCTATAATTATAGAAAAAAATCACAATCTCGTGTTAGATGGACATCATCGATTTAATCTTGCAAAAGAGTTAGGAATAAAAAAACTACCAGCCGTAGCAGTTGATTATAATGATATACAAATTTGGTCTTTAAAAGAGAGTCAAAAAGTTACAAAAGAGTTAGTGATACAAAAAGCAAAAGCAAAAAATATCTATCCTAATAAAACAGTGAAACATTATTTTAATTTTAAATCAATAGAGTGTAGATATACTCTTGAGGAACTCTCTTGAAGTTAATCATTTTAAATGCTGGGGACTCTTTTAAGCTAGATGGATACAATAAACTCTTACTTAAAAATCCTCAAACAAAACAGACTATTTTAGAAGAGTATAGTGATAAGTATGGCTGTGAAAATATAGATATAGTGATAGGATACAATGCCATAAGTATAGTAAATCAGTTTCCTCAGTATAATTATATCTATAATAGTAAGTGGCAAACAACAAACAATAGTTACTCTTTAGCTTTAGCACTTGATGAAGAGCCTTCTATTATCACTTCAAGTGACTTTTTTATATCTGATTCTTTGGTAGAGAAGATTAAAATGTATGAAAACTGTGTTGTTGTAAAAGAGACTGAGAATCGTTCTCTTGACTCTCTTAATGCACATCTTAATAGCAACAATGAGATAGAATCTATCTATTATGGGAAATCTAAAGGTGATGATTATGAGTTGCTGGGAATTTTTAAGATTAGTGATAGCACTATTCTCAAAAAATGGAAGCAAAATGCATTGATAAATCAGTACAAGTATATAGGTGAAAACTTACCTCTTTCAAATAAAATTCAAGTTATAAAAGTAGATGAGACAGAAGCTTATGAGATTAATGAGATTCAAGATTATCTTAATTTTATAAGAGATAAAAAATAAATTATGCAAAAAGTAAATATAAGAAGTATTACATATACTGTAGATTTAAAAAAGATAAAAAGTCATCACTATCAAGAATTGATAAAAGAGAATATTTTTAGAATTAAAAAAAGTTATAAAGATAAAAATATTGATCTACGAACAATTCGTTTTAATATAGTTGTGATAGATATTTTTCCAAAAGATGAAAATATTTTTTTAGATGAGATTACTATCCTTTCTCAATTTTCAAAAGATTTAGAAATTCGATGGTTTAATATTTCTTTTAATTTGATGCAAATGTGCCAAAAAGATAAACAACGAGTGCGTTACTTAGCATACTATATTGTCAAAAATTTTAAAAATGCTTTTGTAAATTTTATAGTTGCAAATAGTAGTAGTGTAGATATAGTGGGTGTAAAAGAGTCTGCAAAACTTATAAAAGATGTAGCGACAATTGCAACAAATGGTTTTGATAACTTTAGAGTAGGAGTATCATTAAACCCATCAAAGTATACTCCATTTTTTCCATTTTCATACTCTGATAAAGAGCATAGTTTTTCTATTGCAATGGAAGTAACACAACTTTTTATAAAGATTTTGGAAAAAAAATTCCCTATCGACGTGATGAGAGAGACTCTTTATAAAGTATTGGGAGAAGAGCTTGTAAAAATAGATACTATAGCTAAAGAGCTAGAAAGTGAGACTATAAGCTATAATGGTCTAGATAGCTCCTTAGCTCCTTATCCTGATGAAGATGTAAGTGTTATAGATATCTTATCTCTTTTAGGATTAGATAGTATTGGCTCTTCAGGAACACTTTTTTTAACATCTATGCTAACTGATATGATAAAAGAGACACTTAAAAGAAATAGTATAAAAGCTGTAGGGTTTAATGGTGTTATGTACTCTGTTCTTGAGGATAAAGTTTTATCTAAAGCAAATGATAAAAAAGTGATAACTGTAGATAAACTTCTTAGTTATGCAACGGTTTGTGGATGTGGTTTAGATATGGTTCCTTTACCAGGAGATATACTTCTTGAAGAGATAGAGAGTATCATACTAGATACAGCATCTATCTCCATAAAACATAGAAAACCTCTAGGAGTGAGAATCCTCCCAATACCAAATAAAAGTACAAACGAGTATACAGAGTTTGATATGGATTTTTTAACTAATACTAGAATTTTAGATATAAAAAATCTCTATCTCACTAATGAACTTTTTTTGGATACTTTTACTTATAATTTATAGGACTTTATAGTTATTAAAATCATCTAAAGAGTAATCTTTCTTTGGTGTTTTCCAATCTCCATAAACAAAACTTAGATAAGCATCAGCATCGCTAGGAACAAACAGTTTTGTATCTTGCCATATAAAACTCTCTAGTTGTTCTATATGTTTAGATGGTGTGTACCAAACTCTATTTCCAGATTGAATAGCTTCTCCATCTTCTATCACTTTAAACTCTATATCTACTTCAAAAGGGTGAAATTGCTGTTTATTTGCATTACAAGTGATTTTTAGCTTTTTAGGGGTAGTTAGTATATCTAACTCACATGAGAGCTCTTTTTCTATCTGCTCCTTTAGAGAGTCTATCATCTCTTTAACCTCCTTTTTATGAGAGAGAAGAGAGGAGAAGTCTATATCATCATCCCATCGAATTATATCTCCATCTCGAAGTATACCTATAAGTGTTCCCCAGTCTATATGAAGAGGTATATTTAAGTTATATGCTCTAGATGCGATGATTTTTGTGATAGTTCTTGCTTGTGCTATAGTATTTTCATCTTCAAATGGGTACTGAATCCCTGATTTTAAAAGATATTTTTGAGGGAGATAAATTTTACTCTCATCAACACCTAAAGAGAGTAACTGATGTTTTATCTCTAAACCTGCGAAACTTGCAACTACTATCTCATCATACTCGTAAGAGGAGAGTCTATCTACTCCTATTATCTTCATAGAGTGGAACTCTTTTCCATGTTGTTTCGTATTATTATCTACGGCAACAATGTATTCTCTCTTTTTTATATCATTTATTAAAAAATTATTTGCTGCTTTACCTGTGCCAAACAGAACTGTTTTAATCATCTCTCTACCTTTTAAATTTATGCTCTATCAAAGCAACACGTTTTTGTAGTGATTTTAATCGTACCTTATACTCTTGCCACATCTCTTGTGTTTGTTTTAGATAGAGAAACTCTTCATCCTCTTTGATAGTAGTTAAACCAAAGTAGCTGTTAAATTTTACTGCTTGAGTATTTACTTTAAGTACTTCACTATAAAGTGATTTGTACTTACTAAGCATATACTCTATAAAGATATAAGTTGCTAAAGAGGCGACAAGTGGTTTTGCATTTTCTGAGAAAAAAATCCCCCAGTTTTTTACATTTTCTTTTTTGGCACTATAGTTTAAACCACCTACTACTTCATCATCTATAAAAAGTGCAAAATAGTGTTGCGACTCATTAAGAGAATCTACCCATTGTAGATGATTTTGAAGTGATATAGTATGATTACTTCGTGAAGCTTCTCTAATCTTCTCTTCATTGCGAATCTCTAAGATTTTTTTATGCTCATCATGAGATAACACTCTATAATCTTTAAATATCCACATCAACAACCCTGCATAGTGAACTCATTATCTCAAAGCCATCCCAAGTAGCATTAAACTCCATTGCTTTGCCTAAAGCTACAACTCTATCAAACCCTTGAGGGTTTGTAGTTTTTAGTGCTTCTTGCAACTCCTCTTTAGAGATACCTGCAATGCTAAGTGTTTGATGCTTTTTTGTGCTGTACATAAAGAGTTCAGTAAGATTTTTTATATCTATCTCATAAAAAAGCCCACCACCACAATGTTTTTGTTCATCTATCTCACTAAGATTACCAAGAGAGATATAGCTTACATAGGTGTCAAAAGAGAGCTCTCTCTTTTTTTCTATAGCTAATGAGCTAAGAGCAATAAGTTTGTCTATCTGATTTTTTCCCTCAAGTTGCGGTGCTTTTTGTAACACATACTCTTTAAAATCTCTCCAAAAAATGCTCTTTTGTTCTTGTGTAGCATCTATAAAACAGAGTGCTTTTACACTTGAACAGGCATTTTGCATAAAGGTAAAACTATCTCTGTATAGTTTTTCAAAAAAACTATCATCTAGTTTGATATTATTGAGATTAAGTGCTAAAAAAGAGAACTTATCTGCAAAAGTTAGCTCTATGGCTGTAGGTTTTATGGGGAGTGTTCGTATATGGTTTATAGTTCTATCCCCACCCCAAATAACTCTAACATCGCAATGTTTTGATAACTCTTGTGTTATCTCATCTTCATGACCATAACGGATGAGTATGGTTGAGCTGTAAAGCTTGTTATAATTTTTGAGTTCTTGAACAACTAAGTCCAAAAGTGGCTCAATCTGTGGTGTATGGTTCTGTGTAATTCTTACAATATTGTGGTTCCCAACAAGCAAAGAGAGGACAAATGAGTAGAGAAATATAGTATCAACATTACTAGGTGCTATGTGAAAGACAATCCCACGAGGAAAAACAATACTCTTTTCATGCTTGTTAAAAAAATTCTCTTTGAGTTTTAAGATGTTTGATGAACGAAGCCAAAAACCTAAAGCTACAAGCTCTTCAAACTCTCTGTACTTTGGCTCTTTTCGTAATTTTTTAGAGAGTCTATCGATGAACTGGAGAACATCTTCACCAAATGGCTCTCTTGTCATTTTTGGAAGTCGTATCTCTTTTATAGTGTTTATATCTGGTGTAAGTATCTGCATTTATTTTCCTTCAAAGGTGTCGCTACACCCTCTACTCTCTGCTTCTTTGAGTCTGCCAAGTATTTGAAAGTATTTTCCTTTTCTGCCACATTGACAATCATCTTCACCAACAATGATGCCACGATCCTCACTAAGTAGTACATGACCTGGATAGCTCTTTGGTATGATAGAGATAAGCTCTATGATTCCCTCTTTTTTAAATGCTAATGGTTGGAGTGTCAGAGGATCTCTTACAAGAATCTCTGCAAAATTTGGAGTATGAAGATAACCATGTTCACATGAGACAAAGATAGAGCCTACTTGTTCTACCATCCCATAAAAATTATGAATCTTTTTTATACCTGTTTGTTGAGTGATGGCTTTGTTAAAAGTTTGATCACTTACAGCCTCTTCTTGAAGTTTTTTCCAGCCACCACTATGAAAGAGTATCCCTTTATCTAAAGAGAGTTTGAGATTATGTTTTTTTAGCTCTTGGTAGAAATATTTCCAAACCATAAAAGTAAAACCAAAGAGGAGTATTTTTTTATCTTTATAACTCTCTTGAAATTCTAAAATAGCATCTACATCTAAATTCATATTTTCATCAAATGCATAGATATGTTTTCTACCGAAATTTGACAGACCCATAACTCCTGCTGCCCGTGCTGAGAACTTTTTTCTATCTTTAAGAATAGCTTTTGTATCTAGTATAAGCATAGGTAAACGCTCTTTTGAGAGAAAATTTTGCATAATTTTGATGAGAGCTTTTGTTTGGAGCATTGCTGTTGGTTTGTCTAAAAATATTTTTGAGACACTACTAGAGGTTGTTCCTGATGAGGTGAGTGTCTTGATGACTTCATCAGTAGATTTAAGTTCATAGTGTTTAAAAAGTCTTACCGGAAGTGCAAAAAAATCTTCTAAAGAGTTATACTCCTTATTGACATAACCGAAGCTTTTAAGAAGTTGTGCATACTCTTCACAATGCTCTTGATGAAATGTTGTTAAACTTTTGAGCTCTTGTAGTAAAAAATCTTTTTTTTGTTTTTTCTCTAAACTATACGGAAGAAATGAGAATATATCTTCTATCATATGAGTAGCTCCCACATCTTTTGGTAGTTAATTTTACCGCTTGATGTTACTAAGAATGTATCTACTTTTTGAAGATGAATGGTGCGTTTATATACTCTATATGATGCATTGACAAACTCTTCTATCTGTTTTTTATTCTCTTTATAAAATATGATGATTTTACTATCATCTCCTATAACTACAACATCTTCACACTCTGTTTTACATTTTTGTTCCATCTCATCAAGGTTGATACGGTTTCCATATATCTTTACAAACCGTTTTGCTCTTCCGATGATGTAAAAATCTCCATCATCATCAACTTTTGCTAAATCTCCTGTGTATAAAACACCATTTTGTTCATCCTTAAGAGCTAAATCTTCTAAAGTAGAAGCATATCCAAGCATTACATTTTTTCCTCTATAGACAAGTTCATCACTCTCTAAAGAGAGACTACCGTTTGGTATGGATTTTCCTATAGAGGTTGGTTTTTTCAAAAGTTTTTTAGGTTCAAGGTAGCTGATTCGTGCTGTTGCTTCTGTTTGTCCATACATCACATAAAACTCTTTGTTTGTTTCATCTGTATACTTCGCAAACTCTTCTACATACTTTAGGTTAAGTTTACCTCCTGCTTGTGTGAAAAAACGAAGTGATAGGAGCTCTTTTCTTGTGATTCTTAGTCGTGAGAGTATCTCATAGTGAAAAGGAACACCATTAAAGTTTGTACATTTATATGTTTCAAAAAGTTCCCAAAATTGTTTGGATGTTATAGGTTCATCACTACAGATGAGTGTAGCACCTACTTGAAGATATGTGTGAAGTACAGAGAGACCATAGGAGTAGTAGAGTGGTAGGGATGTTATAGTTATGTCGTTACTGTTAAGTGGTAAATACTCTACTATAGAGTTTGCATTTGCATAGATGTTCTCTTTAGTTAATCGTACATATTTTGTAGAGCCTGTACTTCCTGAGGTAGGGAGCAAGAGAGCTAACTCTTCATAAAGATTATGGTTGCTATTGTGTTGTTGATTGAGCGCATTGTCTCTATAGATATAGTTTGGTTTGTAGAGTTTATAGAGATGCTCTTTTTTATTGTTATCTATGGTTGGATCCACCATGAGGATGGTATGCCCTGCATGAAATGCAGCAAGATAAGTTACAATAGCATCTATATTTTGTTTCATCTCTATAGCGATGAGCTGTTGCTCTTTTGGAAGTTGCTTTACTGTAAGTTTTATTTGCTGCTCTAGCTCTTCATAACTTAGCGTTTTATCGCTCTCAACAAAAGCTACCTTTGATGCAAACCTTTTTAAATCTCTATCGAACATAATCCACCATCAACTCGTAAAACTTCTCCCGTTATAAAGCTTGACATATCTGTAGCAAAAAAGAGAATACTCTTTGCCACTTCACTCTCTTTTGCAAAACGCTGTAGAGGGGTTCTCTCTTTGAGTACTTTTTTCTTCTCTTCACTCATACCATTTATAAGAGATGTGTCAACAACACCAGGTGCGATGGCATTGACTCTTATGTGTGGAGAGAGCTCTCGTGCTAGAGATTTTGTGAGTGCGATAAGTGAAGCTTTTGATGCACTATAGATAGAGTGAGCAGAAGCTCCATTTATACCCATAACTGAAGAGATATTTATGATAGAACCTTGTTTTTTTGTAAGCATCATTCGTGAAGCATACTGTGATATATGTACAACAGAGTAGAAGTTTGTAGCAAAAACTTTTTCTATATCTTCACGTTTACTCATAAGAAGTGGCGCAGAATAGAGGATGCCAGCATTGTTTACAACTATATCCAAAACTTTTGTAATCTTTCGTATTTTCAAAAAGAGCTCTTTTATCTCTTGTTCATTTGATACATCACATATAAAAATGTTAGAGGGAATTTTTATCTCTTCTTGAAGAGTTTTAAGTGCTTCAAAATCACGTCCAACAAGTAAAAGATGTGCGCCTTGAAGAGCAAATTCTTTTGCAGTTGCGCGACCTATACCTCTACTAGCACCAGTTATGAGAGCCCACTTATCTTGAAGCATTACTTTTCCAAATACTTTGTAACTATCTCTTTTGCCTTAGCAAATGAACTCATATCTATGATATCATCTGTATCAAGCATAATTTCAAATCTATCTTCTATCTCTGCAATTAAGCTCATATGTGCAACGCTATCCCATGCATCTATCTCGTTATACTTTAGTGTATCTTTGACTAGTTCACTCTCTATCATAAGTGCTTCAACAAATGCTTCTTTTAGTTTCTCTTCCATAGTATCCTCTTTAAATTTTTATCTAGTATAGTGTATCTTTTTCTTTTTAAGTATCTAGTAAGTAACACTTGATTTTTTGCTACTTGTATCGCTGTGAATGGTAAATCCATAAAAATTGCTTCATATGCCATAGTGCTAGGTGTTATAAAACCATACGCACACTGTGCCATTCCAAGAGCGATATTTTCATCTATATGAAGTGTTACCTCTCTATGTAAAAATACATATTTTTGCAATGCCTCTAAATCATTGTTTTGAGAAGTAGTATAGAGATGTAACTCTTCTCCTTTAAGATATTTCGCCACTTTTAAGCTCATACCATAAGGATCACTCCCTCCAAAACTGATAAAAATCCCCTTTTTTTTATATCGCCTTTTTTTTACTTTACTGAACTCTTTTGCTATCAAAGGAGCGATGATTTTTACTTTATCTGGCTCCGTATAGTTCTCTTTCTTGACTCCAAGGTTGTGATTTATAATTGTATCACAAAAATGCTCTCTATAATCATCATCAAAAACAGAAAGTTTTGTATCTGGTAGTAGAGTTTTTATGTACTTTTCATCTTCAAAAGAGAAGTTATAATTATCTACAATAATCTCTTTTGGTTTGAGCTTTGTAATGTGATAAAAAAATTCTTTTTCATCTTTAATGCTGAAAAGAGGGTAAGGAAGTAAGTGTTTTTCTGAAGATGTGGAGATGTAGATAACATTTTCAAATCTTTCTGCATAAATAAGAGAACGTTTTAGATGTCCTAGTCCTACTTTACTTCCAAAATCGACTCGAAAAACATTATAACTCAAACCTATCCCCAAAACTATAATCTCTCTTTGCTTTTTTCCCTAAGACTTCTTGTAAATATTTTGGATGCATTCCATACCCAGGTCGAACACTCTTGAGATTCTCCTCACTAAGGAGTTCCCCTTTCTTTATATCTTTACTTACATAGATACTGCGTTTAAATCTTCTTCCAGATTTCTCTTGGCTAAAATTATCTACACCTTGTAAAAGCTGCTCACACTCTCTTATCTCTATCACCATAGCTTTAAAATCTTTTGCATCCATAGAAAACTCACAATCCGCCCCACCTATAGACTTATCTATGATAAAATGTTTCTCTATCACCGTTGCCCCTAAAGTAACAGCAACTATGGGTGCCGTACTTCCTATAGTATGATCAGAAAAGCCAACCGCAACACCAAACTCTTTTTTCATCATTGGGATAGTTTTAAGTTGAGCTTGAGTCAGAGGGGCTGGATACTCACTTGTGCATTTAAGGAGTATAATATCTTCATTTCCCTCCTCTTTACATATCTTAATAACATCATCTATCTCATCTTTTAAAGCTATCCCTGTACTGATGATGATAGGTTTTTTCTTACTCGCAACATAACGAACAAGGTCATAATCACTAATCTCAAAAGAGGCAATTTTATAAGCAGATGGGTTAAACTCCTCTAAAAAGTCAACTGCACTCTTATCAAAAGGAGAAGAAAATATATCTATACCTATCTCCCTTGCATATTCAAAAAGCTCCTTATGCCACTCCCAAGGAGTATATGCTTCTTCATAGAGTTCATAGAGATTTTTACCATCCCATAGAGTTCCACCATCTATCATAAAATCATCTTTCTTACAATCAAGTGTAATGGTATCTGCTCTGTAAGTTTGAAGTTTTATAGCATTCGCTCCAGCTTCTTTTGCTGCTTTTATAGTTTGAAGTGCTGTTATTAAAGAACCGTTATGATTTGCACTCATCTCAGCAATAATATAAATGCCATCTGTTTTTGTATCGAAATTACCTATTTTTGACATTTGTAACCTTTTATCTATCTCTATGTATTATTTCATAAGCTATCTCAGCTCTCTTCCAATCTTCTAAAGTATCTATATCTTGTACCAAATAACGAGGTAGTATAATAGGTATAGATTCGCTTCCAAACGCTATATCTTCTGCTTGAACAGTTGTCTTTTCCCAGTAAAATTGTCCAGCATCTTGATAGGCTTCTTCTAAATCTTGGCTACGTGTTTGAAAATGTTGAGGTGTAAACATCTGACATCTTCCCTCTTGTGTTATTTTAAAAGTACGCTGTATTGGAAAGGGCATAGAAGTGACACTAAACGCCATTCTAGCGTTTGAGTTTTTAAGTTGCTCAAATCCCTCTTTGAGATATTTTTCTTCTAAAAGAGGAGCTGTGGCATAGATAGTACAAACATATTCAAAAAGTTCACCAGCTTCTTGAAGTTTTTGTATCGCATCTACTATAACATCACCACTAGAACTAAAGTCATCACTGAGTTTAGAAGATCGCATAAAAGGTACTTCTGCACCATAATTTTTTGCTATTTGTGCTATCTCATCATCATCTGTTGATACAATCACTTTACTAAAGAGCTCAGAGTTTAAAGCCAGTTCAATAGAGTAAGCAATAAGAGGTTTCCCATGAAAAAGCTTGATGTTTTTACGGGGAATGCGTTTACTTCCACCACGAGCAGGAATGATACAGATAGCAGGATTCAAGAGTTATATCCTTGTAAGACATCTAGTAGTGTGTCTGCTACATATGTAGCATCTTTTGTACTCATTGTTTGGTTACAAGGTATAGAAATTTCTGAACGATAAAAATTGTTAGCAACTGAAAGGGCAACATTACCAAACTTCTCTTTGTAAAAAGAGTTTTCATAAATGGGCTTGTAATGAACTTGTACACCTAATTTTCTTTTTTGAAGTTCTTGAAATATGGCCTCTTTGTTAGAATGAAGTTCAGAGCTTAAAAGGATAGGATAAAGATGTCTTGATGAAGTGCTATTAGGTTCTTGTTTTTGTGTTGAAAAAAGTTTTGTATCTTTAAATCTTTCATCAAAATATTTGGCGATTTCATTACGTTTAGCTATAAAACTATCGAGTTTTTTAAGTTGTGAAGAGCCTAATGCCCCTGCAACTTCTGTCATACGTAAGTTGTAGCCCATGCTTGTCATATCTGAGTTCCATAGTTCTTTTTTCTCCATTCCGTGAGAGCGAAAAAGTCTAAGTGCATTGGCAAACTCTTCATCATTTGTGACAACTACACCACCTTCACTTGTAGTGATAGGCTTTATTGCATGAAAACTAAAGATGCTCATATCTGCAAATGAGCCAACTTTTTTACTCTCTACACTAGAACCTAATGCATGTGAAGCATCATCTATCACTAAAATATTGTGTTTTTTTGCGATAGTGTTTATCTTCTCTATCTCTACGGGTTTTCCTGCAAAATCAACAGCTACTATAGCTTTTGTGTTAGGAGTTATAAGAGATTCTATCTTATTTTCATCAATGTTACCATCTAATTTCACATCACACCATATAGGTTTTGCACCAAGTTCTACAAACATATTTGATGTTGCGACAAAAGAGATCGGAGTAGTGATTATTTCATCATTTACTGTTATACCACAGACACTATATGCTCCATGAAGTGCTGAGGTAGCAGAGTTAAATGCTACGGCATATTTTACACCTACATACTCACATAAATCTTCTTCAAACTGAGCCACTTTTGGTCCTTGAGCTAAAAAAGGACTTTTAAGTACTTCGATGACAACATCAATGTCATCTTGTTCTATCAGTTGTCTAGAGTAGCTTAACATCTACTGCTCTTCCTCTTTTGAAGACTCTAGTTTTTGAAGAAGTTCTTCATGCGAAAGCCATATTATGTTGTCTCGTGAGTTGTATTCAAAGCCTTGTTTTACAGCTTCTCCTCTCTCATCTAAATTATTTTTTGTGTACTCTACAGGTGCAGAAAATGTGATACTTGGTTTTATTACAAAGTGATCATGAAACTCTAATGTTAAATGTGAATCATCAAGAGGACACATCACTTCATGTAACTTCTCTCCTGGACGTATCCCAATAACTTTTTGAGGGAGTTTTGGTGCTATTGCCTTTGCCATCTCTGTCATCTTCATAGATGGAATTTTTGGAACAAATATCTCTCCACCTTGCATACGAGCAAAATTTTTGAGTACAAAATCAACACCCTCTTGAAGTGTAATCCAAAAACGTGTCATATTTGGTTCAGTAATAGGAAGAGCATCTATCCCTTCGTTTATTAATTTTTTAAAGTAGGGTATAACAGAACCACGAGAACCTAAAACATTTCCATATCTAACAACAGAAAATTTTATATCGTGATTACCTCGAAGATTATTAGCAGCTACAAATAGTTTGTCTGAAACAAGCTTTGATGCTCCATAAAGATTTGCTGGTGATGCTGCTTTGTCAGTTGAGAGTGCTATGGTGTAAGCAACAGTATTATCTATTGCAGCATCTATGACATTTTGTGCACCCATAACATTTGTTTTAATACACTCCATAGGATTATACTCAGCTATTGGAACATGCTTAAGTGCTGCAGCATGGACTACAAAATCAACACCTGACATAGCTTTTTGTAAACGTGGTAAATCTCTTACATCACCTATAAAATATCGCATTACTTTATTATTAAAAGATTGTGCCATTTCAAACTGTTTAAGTTCATCTCTTGAGTAAATAATAATTTTATTTGGTTTATAGTTTTTTAAAATTGTACGGACAAACTGTTTCCCAAAACTACCTGTACCACCTGTTATAAGTATATTTTTGCCGTTTAACATAAAAACTCCAATCTATTTTTCAACTATTAAGCAAAAAGAGTACCATAGAAGTTTTGAAATCAAACTAAATGAATTTGTAAAGTTGCCGATTTATACTTATAAGAATTATTATAATATAAGATTATTAGCTAAAAGGATTTATTATGGGTGTATCATCATTAGGTGTAGGTTCAAGTATATTAACACAGGATGTTCTAGATCAGCTTAGAAAAGCCGATGAGGGACAAAGAATTAGACCTATTACATTAAACTTAGCAAATGAAAATGATAAAAAAGCTGCACTAGAAGTTTTAGATGCAAGTATGACAAACTTTAGAGACTCTATAAATGAGATGAAAACAGCGACTCTTTATGATGAAAGAAAAGCGACAGTAAGTGGTAGTTCAGTAGAAGTAGAAGCATCAGCAAATAGTGATATTGGAGATTTTACACTTGATGTAACACAACTTGCTACTAAAGAGATAAATGAATCAGGTTCTTATGACTCTAAAACAGCAACTATAGCTGATGCTGCGGGTACTTTTACATTAAGTATCGGAGATAAAGATTTTGATATAGAGTATGACGATACAACAACATTAGATGATCTGAAAAAATCTATAAATGATATTGCAGGTGAATCAGTGAATGCTACGATTGTTCAAATTGCAGATGGTGATTTTAGACTCTTTTTAAGTTCAACAGAAACAGGTGCTGATCAAAATATTACTATTGATGATTCTGCAGATGGAAATCTTAAAGGCACACAGCTTACTGATGATATGAGTACTATTCAAGATGCTGTAGATGCTGAGTTTAAGTTTAATGGTGAAACAATTACAAGAAGTTCAAATCAAATTGATGATTTAATTAGTGGATATGATATAAAACTTAAAGAAGTTGGCTCTTCTGAAGTAAAAGTTGAACAAAACCGTGATGAAATTATGAAAAGAGTTGATAGTTTTGTTGAAAAATACAATTCAATCGTTACAGAGCTTGGAAAACAGACAAAGTCGAGTACAGAAAGTAGTGAACGTGGAATATTTTCTGCAAATAGTTCTATAAAAAGTATGAAAGGTACTATTCAAGATATGATTTATAACACAACTGGTGGTGTTGGAAGTATGGCAGATTATGGTTTTAATGTTGATAAAGATGGAAAGATGAGCATAGACAAAGATATGTTTACTCAACAGTTAGATGATAATCCAAAAAATATTGAAGCATTTTTCTCTGGTGGCGATTTTACAAAAGATGATGGCGATACAGTTACACTTGAAGGTGCTTTTTTTGAGTTTTATGATGTTGTAAATACGTACACTAAAGTAAATGGTAATTTAGATTTAGTAAAAGAGAATATTACAGATACGATTAGTTCTTTAGAAGATCGTAAAGAGAGTGCTACTGAACGTTTAGATGCTAAATATGCCATCATGAAAAAACAGTATGCTGCTTATGATTTGATGATAAATAAACTTAACTCAGCATCAAGTATGTTTGTTCAAATGGCAAATGCACAAACTGCATCATATAATTAAAGGAATATTGCTTAATACCGATATATAAATTATGAAAGAGATTAATAAAGAAGTTCAAAAAGGATCTAATATGTATGGAAATACTGCACATGATATTTACACTCAAAACAATATAGGAGTAGAGTCTCCTGCAAAGCTTATTGAGATGTTATATGAGGGTATACTTCGTTTTAATGCTCAAGCAAAAAAAGCTATAAAAGATAAGAATGTTGAAAAAAGAGTTTATTGGATGAATCGTTCAACAGCAATCATCACAGAGTTGATTTCAACATTAGATATGAAACAAGATGGTTCCATCTCACTCTATTTAGAGGGGCTTTATAACTATCAAATACAACTTATTTCTGATGCTGGAAATGAAAATAATTTTGTTAAACTTGATGAATGTAGTAATGTTTTTAAGGCTCTTTTAGAAGCATGGCGTGAGTCAACTAATGTGGCTTAATAAATTAAAATCAGCCATAATTACAAAAAATATTAAAGAGTTAGAGTTATTAATGGATGAATTACCTTCTTTTGAAAAAAAAGAGGATATTGATTCTGGACTTTATCTACTCGAAGAAGCAAAAAATATTGTATCAGAGTTGAAAAATGAAACACAACTCACAATGATACAAATAAAAAAAAATATAGATTTTATGAAATCAACACAGACTCAGAAAACAGCAAAATTTGATATTATTTCTTAATACTTTTTTTAGAAATTCCAAAATTTAAACTTCTTATTGTGTACTCACTTACAACAGCACCTTTTCTCATAGTGAGTATATGCTCAACAGAATCTGCAATATCTGTACATAACAATCTCTCATCTTCTTTTTTACTTGTCTCAAATCGTAAGTGATTATAAAAATTAGATTCAGTCATATCTGGGTTAATATTTGTGATACTAAGACCACTTTTTCTAGTCTCTTCAAATAATGACTCTCCAAAAGCTTTTAGCCCTGCTTTTGTAGCTGAGTAAACGCCAGAAAATTTACTTGGGTAAAGAGCTTCTATAGAATTTATGTTAATCAGATATCCATTGTTTTTTTTCAAGTTTCTGAGCATAGCATTTGTAAGAAGCATAGGAATAGTAAGATTTAAAAAAGTCATTTGAGTAATAGTTTTGGCGTTTAACTCCTCATGAGGTTCAAACTTCCCAAACCCTGCAGAATTTATAAGAATAAAAACTTCTTCTTTTTGGATTTTTTTACAAAATTCTAAAGATGCTTTTTCATCACTCAAGTCAATAAAAATATGCTCATAATTTTTATGCTCAATACTACAAGTACGACTAAGACCTAAAACTCTATAGTTTAAATCTAAAAGTCTAGTTGCAATTGCTTCTCCTATACCTGAACTTGAGCCACTTACTACTGCTAACTTCATTTTTCACCCTTTTAGATATAATTTTATTATGAAAAATATTTACATAACAGACCTAGACCATACATTTTTAAAAAATGATTTATCTTTAAGTGATTATACTAAAAAAATATGGAACTCTTTTAGTAAAAACTCTATTATGGGTATAGCTACAGCAAGAACTTACAAAAAAACAGCACAATTTTTAGATGGTGTTGAAGTGAATACACCTATGATTTTACTAGATGGTGCACTCATCGCAACTATGGATAAAAAAATAATTGAGACAAAGACTCTAAGTAGAGATATAAGTGATATGATTATTGATGAGGCATGGAAGTTTGGAATATATCCTTTTGTGCTCTCCTTGAGTGATGAAAAAAACTTAAAAGAGAGTTTTTTATACGATAAAGTTCTTAACAAGTATCAAGCTGAAGTACTTAAACGCTACTCAACTGATGATAATCTTCAATGTTTAAGTAGAATCAGAGCAGAAGATAAAAATTTTAAAATTGTTTACATGGCGGAGGAGGAGTTACTCCTTGAGTTGTTAGAGCATTTAGAAAATATTTTTGGAGATAGTTTAAAATATATTTTAGCACCTGAGGCTTATGTTGGGTGTTATTTTTTAACTATACTTCATAAGGATGCAGATAAGGCTCATGGTATACAAAGTGTGAGTGAGTATAGTGGATTTGATTTAGACAAGCTTACTGTTTTTGGCGATAATCTTAATGATATTGGGATGTTTAAGTTAGCAAATAAAGCAGTAGCCGTGGCTAATTCACATGAAGATGTACTGGCATTAGCAGATACTATTTCAAAATATACGAATGATGAAGATGCAGTTGCAAAGTATTTAGAAAGTTTGATAAAATGATTATTATAGGTCTACTCTTTTTTATTTTTGGCTTTGTAACATGGCTCAATGGTTCTTTGATTCCTTTTTTAAAAATCATTTTAACTCTAAGTGATTTTGAAGCACTATTTGTAACGTTTGCATTTTATATAGCTTATACCATCATGGCTCTTCCCATGGCTACAATTTTGGAAAAAGTAGGTTATAAAAATGGTATGTCTCTAGGTCTTAGTATTATGAGTATTGGGAGTCTTTTATTTATTCCAGCTGCTTTAAATGCAGAGTATTTACTATTTTTACTTGCATTATTTACTTTAGGTACAGGACTTACACTCTTACAAACAGCTTCAAATCCTTTTGTTGTTCTTGTAGGTCCTATAGAGAGTGCAGCTATGAGAATAAGTATTATGGGGCTTATAAATAAGAGTGCAGGTGTTTTAGCCCCTTTAGTTTTTACCTCACTAGTTTTTTCTGGGATAGGTAGTATAGAAAATATTTCAAATGAAGATATAACAACATTAGCACATAAATTAATAGTGCCATATATAGTAATGGCAGTAGTTTTAGCTAGTTTAGCACTTTTTGTAAAACTATCATCTCTACAAGATATAGTTTATGAAAAAAATGAGTGTGATACTAAATCTATTTTTTCTTATACGAGGGTTGTTTTAGGTGCTGTTGCTCTTTTCTTTTATGTTGGTATAGAAGTAATTGCTGGTGACACTATAGGTCTTTATGCACAAGGATTAGGTGTTTCAGATGCAACAACTTTGACATCTTATACGATGGTTTTTATGGTTATCTCTTATTTAGTAGGAGTCTTTTTTATACCTAAGTACCTCTCTCAAGAAAAAGCCCTTATACTCTCTTCTCTTATTGGAATTTTATTTCTAATGGGTGTAGCGTTTACTTCAACTGTCTCACACTCTATCTCGGAAATTTTATGGGGATGGAGTGGGATAATGACTCTTCCAAATAGTGTAACATTTGTAGCTCTTTTAGGTTTAGCTAATGCACTTGTTT
>Ga0256826_1000214_pt1 | contig 33047 bp, 27 predicted proteins | sample CV79metaG_FD_185975 | JGI IMG/M metagenome (GOLD analysis project Ga0256826, IMG submission 185975) | Hydrothermal vent microbial communities from East Pacific Rise, Pacific Ocean - CV79 | ecosystem: Environmental > Aquatic > Marine > Hydrothermal vents | place: Pacific Ocean: East Pacific Rise...
CAAAAGCTCGAATATTAAAATTTCTTGAAACATCTCCATCTTCAATCGCTCCCATAATTTGGAGATTTATATTTTGAGCAACTTTAGCTGAATCTGTTGTTGTATTTATATCATATATATGAATTAAAATACTCTCTTTTCCAACCTCATCAGTAATATTAAATTCTTTTCCTACTGCACTACTACTATTTAGTTCTAATATCAATCCAGTTCCACTATATCTAATCGCTCCATCAGGAAATGAAAGCATATTCCAACCATTAGATAAAAGTCTGTGTCCTGAATATCTTGAAGTTTTGTAAGAACTTGAAAGAGGTTGATATGATTCTGAATATGTATCAATAGAGATATTTCCATCTCCTAAGATAAAACCGTGTTTTTTAGTTGCCTCATTTTTATCATAAAGTTTAACCCAATAAGCACTTCCACTTGTTAATGTTGTAAAATCATTTGAGCTATCTGCTACATTTGAATTAAAACTTTCCCAAATAGAATTTGTAGAGTCTAGTCTAAAAACTTTAAGATAATCATCTCCCGTCACCATTGAATTTCTATCATTGTTTTGAGTGTAATCATATAAATTTCCACTTTGACCATCTTTCCCCGGATTGTTAGTCAAATTCATATCTATAATATCTCTAATCTTAAATGTGTATGTTGAACTTGTTCCAGTTAATCTTGAGAGAGTCATCGGATTAGTTTCACCGTAAGATGAGTTAAAAATTCCGTAATAGTGAGATGTTATATTATCTTTTGTAGTTGTTTGAAAGTTAAAAGTTTCACCCTCTAAATCTGATTGATAACTAATATTTGTATCAGCTGTACCGTTTCCGTTTGAATCTAAATAGATTTTTCTTCTCGGTAAAGTTGTATCGACAGAGAAACCCGTTCCATTAAAACTTAAAATGGCTAATTGATAATTAGAATTTACAACTGAAAAACCTGCTAAATATGTGTCATATTTTGTTGAGTTGTATTCAGCGGTATTTCCACCAAGTTTTAAACCTGTATATTTTCCGTGAGTTGAAACATTAGCATCATACTCTTTTCCCCAATGCCAAGGAGAAGCTGTGGTAATCTCTCCAGTTCCTGAACCCTCCATAAATGCACCTGAAACTCCAATCAATTTCCATTGATTATGTGGTAAAACTATTTCAACTAAATTATTAGCAAATATATTTGTCAATCCAATAAAAAGTATTGCATATAAAAATCTCAATTTTATCTCCTATTTATCTAAATAATAATCTTTAATTTCTGTGTAAAATTCAATTTTTTCAGAGTGGTAAATTGTATCAACTCTACTTTTGAAAAAACTGAACATCTGTTCTGAAATAATTGGGACGGCAATAGAGATATTGGTTAATTCAAATCTTTTTAAAGTTTTAATTGCCATCTCCATTCTTAAGCCTGTTTCAATAGTTTCATCGACAATTAAAATATTTGAAACTTTGTCTGAAATAGAGAAAAGTTCGTCTCTACATTTTTTAATTTTTGGAAGAAGTTTATGGTTATACATAATTTTGATTGATTCATCTAAAATATCTTTTTCAATCTCAAAAAACTCCTTTAGAACCTCATCATAGGAAACTTCTTCAAACTCATTTACCATTGCGATTTCACAATCTATATTTTTCTGACAAAATATAGATTCAATAAAAAGTTTTTGGTGTCGAACCCCAAAAGTTTTAGAAAGTTTTTCAGCAACAATTTTGCCACTTTCAGAGATTGGGACAATTAACCAACTATTGTTATCTAATTTTGGCAATACTTTGATGAGGTTATTAGTTGCATCATCTACATTTTGAAACATCACAAAGTTCCAGCTAATATTTTAAGATCATTATCTAAAAAATAGAAACCTAATCCCATAAATATTCCTGCATCTTGGTTGATCAAGTTTGTACCTCCAATAAAAAAGTCAATATGGTTATAAAATCTATATCTTAGTGAAGCTTTTACATTTGCATAGTCGTTTCTAATATCATTTACAGCATTAAAATCATAAACCTCAAGAGAGAGTTTTAACCTATCTGATTGTGCAAAATAATCTACTCCAACTCCACCTCGATTCTCAATTAAACCAGCTCGAAATAGAATATCTTTATATCTTTTTCCATATTGAATTGAGAATAGAGTTTGACCTTTTTCATGAAGAGATATTCCATTTTTATTTTTACTGTAATCTGGAGCAGAGATTAAACTAAAAAGATAGTATGTGTTTGGATTTGGTAGATAACTAATATCTGCATAACTTGTATAAGTTTTGTCCATAAAATTAACTTCCGCTCTCATTGAAAATTGGATCTCTGAATCTGTTAGAGACATGATGATTTTATCAAGCTTTTTAATCGACCTCTCACCTTTTATAAAAAAGCTATCGATAGATTTGATCCCCTTATTTAAAGGTTCTCTATTTTCTGCAACAGTTGTGTTTAATTCATTTACTAAAATTTGAATTGAAGATAAAACTTCTGGAAGTTGTTCATCAAGAGTTACACCAACACTTCTATATCTGTCAAGTGTTTTTTCTAAAGACAATATAATATCTGGAAATCGAGAAGTTGAGTCTTCAAAGTTTGAAACTGTATTTTTAATTCCATCTTTACTATCTTTTACAATATCTTTTAAATCTTTTAAAATTAGGCTTAAATTTGAGATTGCATCACCAAGTTGATCTCTATGTTGCTGATTTAAAGTTGCTCTAATATCTTCAGCAAGTTTTCGAAACTCTTCAGAAGTTTGATAGAAACTATCGCTTGTATTTTCAAATGAAGCATAACTTTTGAACTTTCTTAGAAATGAGTTGTTTTTTAAAAATTCTGATGAAACTCCTCTTTTTATTGCTACGATTTTACTTCCTAAAAGAGATTCTTGAACTAGTTGTACTTCTGAATCTTTTGGAATTTTGTATATATTTTCAATAAAAATATTTAAGATAATAAAATCATCAGAAACAGAAAAATTTTCAATCCAGCCAATCTCAATTCCATTCATTTTTACTTTTGAATTAACTTCTAATCCCGTTGAATCTTCAACAAAAACTTGGACTCGATACCCATCTGTATTCATATTTTTAAATTCACTGACTTGAGTTGTTAATAGAAATAGCATCGCAACCCCTAAAACAACAAAAAAACCAACTTTTGCTTCTACACTCATAAATTTTCAGATAGATTAATTCTCAATAATCTACACTCTCCTTTTTAATATATTTCACATTATATCAAGAATCTAGTTAGGAGAGTTTCATAAATATTTTCTTAAAGATTGCTTAATTTCAGTGTTCTATAAGATATAAAAGATACAATTACAAAACTAAAAAAATTCAGAAAGGCTTTTTGATAGATGGAAAAATTTACAAGAAGTATTAAAAATGAAGAAGTCCAAAGAGAATGGGTTGTATTTGATGCAACTGGTGTAACTTTCGGTCGTCTTATTACTCAAGTAGCTACTCTTTTAAGAGGTAAGCATAAGCCATATTACACTCCTCATGTTGATTGTGGAGATTATGTAATTATCACAAATGCTTCAAAAGTTAAATTTAACGGAAACAATAAATTAGCTGACAAGCAATATCATAGACATTCAGGTTATTTCGGAAGTGTTAAGAGTGAAACTCTTGCAAAACTAATTGAAACTAATCCTGAAAAACTATATAAATTAGCTACTAGAGGTATGTTACCTAAAACTAAACTTGGTAAAGTTATGCTTAAAAAACTTAAAATTTATCAAGGTTCAGAACACCCTCACACTGCTCAAGTAAATAGTGGAAAATAAGGATTAATATGAGAAAAATTTATGCAACTGGCAAAAGAAAAACTTCAATAGCTAAAGTTTGGTTACAACCAGGAACAGGTAAAATCAATGTTAATGGTCTTTCACTTGATGCTTGGTTAGGTGGATTAGAAGCTAAAAAGAAAAGAGTTCTTCAACCTTTAAGTTTAACTGAACAAGTTTCTTCAGTTGATATTACAGTTAATGTAAAAGGTGGTGGTTTTTCGGGTCAAGCTGATGCAGTAAGACACGGAATTTCTAAAGCTCTTAATAGTTATGATGAAGCTTTCAGACAAGTTTTAAAACCTGCTGGACTTTTAACTCGAGATTCAAGAATCGTAGAGAGAAAAAAGCCGGGTAGAAGAAAAGCTAGAAGAAGCCCTCAATTCTCAAAAAGATAATCTTTTAATTATCAACTTTTCCCCATTTTTGGGGAAAACTTCATAAAACAACACTTTTTTTAAATATTTGATTAAAATAAACTATTAATTTCTTATAAATAATGGTTTAAAAAATGGAACAAGATGAATATGGTCTTAAATATTGGAGTCAAGATAATTTTATCGTAGATTCTGGAGTTGTAAAAATAAATATAGGTGCTAAACCCTCAATTTTAAAAATCGTTGAAAGTGCGAGAGAAAAGGGTTTAAATTCTCCAATTCTAATTAGATTTCCACATTTAATAGATGAAAAGATGAATCAACTTTACTCAACTTTTCATAAAATAATGAAAATTGAAAATTATAAAGGTGGGTTTCAAGCAGTTTTTCCTTTAAAAGTAAATCAATATAGTGGCTTTTTAAATGAATTTATAAGATATGCTCCTAAATATAATTATGGAGTGGAGGCTGGAAGCAAAGCTGAACTTCTTTTAGCAATCGCTGTTAATAAACATAAAGCTCCAATTACAGTTAATGGTTTTAAAGATAAAGAGATGATTGAACTTGGTTTCTTAGCAACTCAACTTGGTCATAATTTAACTTTGATAATTGAAAGTTTAAGTGAATTAAAAGATATTATAGATATATCTGAAAAATTTTCTCAAATGCCAAACATTGGAATTAGAATCCGTCTGTACTCTTATGGTTCAGGAACTTGGGCAAAAAGTGGTGGAATAGATTCTAAATTTGGTTTAACTGCCACTGAACTGATTCAAGCTTTAATTCTTTTAAAACGGGAAAAATTTATTGTTAATTTCAAAATGTTGCATTTTCATATCGGTTCTCAAATCAACTCAATCTATACAGTTCAAAAAGCTTTAAGAGAGGTTGGTCAAATCTATACGGAACTTAAAAAAATGGGTGCTGATAATTTGAATAAGATAAATATCGGAGGTGGTCTCGGTGTTGATTACAGCCAACATAAAAATAGTAAAAATAGAAATTACACAACTGAAGAATTTGTTTCAACAATTGTTAAGTTAATAAAAGAGGTAACTGATGAAAAAGGGATCTCAAATCCAATAATATATACAGAGTTTGGACGATTTATCTCTGCAAATCATTCTGTTTTAGTCACATCAGTTTTAGAACTTTTTTCTCAAGATTATTGTGAAAAACATCTAGCCCTGAAAGAGTATAATCCTAAGATTGTTAAAGTTTTAAAAAAGATTTATCAAAAGATAGATATTCAACTTGGACATAATGGAATTATTGAACTTCTTCATGAAACAACTGAGCATCTTGATTCAATTGAAACTCTTTTTGAACTTGGTTATTTAGATCTTCAAGATAGAGCAAATATCGAGATATTAGGCAATATTATTATCAAAAAGATATTAACAATTGTCGATAAAAAAGATATTGTTGAATATGATTCTCTTTTGCATAAAATTGAGGAGAGGTACCTCATCAATCTTTCTATATTTCAATCTATGCCTGATTTTTGGGGTTTAAATCAAAATTTCCCTATTATGCCGATTCACCATCTCGATAAAAAAGCTGTTCGTCCAGCTTCACTTTGGGATATAACCTGTGATTCAGATGGAGAGATAGATTTTGATGAAAAATCTCCACTTTTTCTACATGATATTAATCTAAAAGAGAGACCATATTATTTAGGTTTTTTTCTTTTAGGAGCTTATCAAGATATTTTAGGAATGAAACATAATCTGTTTGAGAAACCAAATGAGATTATTGTAGATGTTACAGAGAGCGGTTTTAATATTCGCGATGAGGTTGAATCAAAAAGTATCTCAAATATCCTTGATTCAGTTGGTTACAATCGAAAAAATCTGTATCATAAATTTAAAGGTCAAATTGATGTTTTAGATATTTCAGAAAGTGAAAAAGGTGATGTTTTTAATAAGATCTACAACTATTTTGAAAAAACCAATTACCTAAATTAGTATGATTTAAAAATTTTGATAGAATCCCTAAACCATTAAAAGAGTAAAAAAGGTCTTTCTTGAAATATTTAATAATTGTTGAATCACCAGCAAAAGCAAAAACAATCTCAAATTTTCTATCAAAAAACTATAAAGTAGTTGCAACCAAAGGTCATATTAGAGATCTTCCTGATAAAAGATTTGGGCTTGATATTGAAGAAAATAGAATTATTCCAAAATATTCAATATCAAGAGAGAATAATAAAAAGCTAAAAGATATTAGGGATTTAGCAAAGAAAGCTGAAAAGATATTTATCGCTACTGATGAAGATAGAGAGGGTGAAGCAATTGGTTACCATACAGCAGTTGCTCTAAAGCAAGACCCTGAAAATATACCAAGAATTGTGTTCCACGAAATTACTAAAGTTGCGATTGTAAAAGCTTTAAAAAATCCTCGTAAAATGGATATGAATCTAATTAATGCTCAACAAACTAGACGAATCCTTGATCGAATTGTTGGATATAAACTCTCACCTCTTTTAGCATCAAAAATTCAAAGAGGATTAAGTGCTGGGAGAGTTCAATCTTCATCTTTAAAAATTATTGTGGATAGAGAGAGAGAGATTAAAAGTTTTATCCCAAAAGAGTATTGGAGAGTTCCAACTATTTTCAGAACTGATCTTGAAGCAAATTTAGTGGAATTTAAAGGTGATAAAGTTGAAAAACTCTCAATTTCAGATGAGAAATATGCTACTGAAATTTATGATTCGATAGTAAAAGAGAGTTATGAAATTTCAAATATTGACAATCGAAATAGAGACACATCTCCTCCTCCCCCTTTTATGACTTCAACTCTTCAGCAAACTGCATCAAATAAATTAGGTTTTTCACCTAAAAAAACTATGATGTTAGCTCAACGACTTTATGAGGGTGTTCAACTTCCAAATGGAAAAAAATCGGGTTTGATAACATATATGAGAACTGATAGTTTGAATCTTTCAGAAGAAGCTACTTCAAAAGCTATTGAACTTATTAAGAGTAATTATGGAAAAGATTTTGTCAAAGATGGAATTAGAAAATACTCATCAAAAGCAAAGGGTGCTCAAGAGGCTCATGAAGCTATTCGACCGACAATAATTGAATTAACTCCTGATGAGGTTAAAGATTATATTGAACCTGATCAATATAAGATTTACAAACTAGTTTATAATAGATTTTTTGCATCTCAAACTTCAAATGCAAAATTTGCTTACCGAACTGTAACTGTTTCAGGAAAAGATAGTATCTATAAAATTTCTGGTCGAACAATGCTTTTTAGAGGTTTCTATATATTTTCAGATATTGAAGAGAAAGATAGAGAACTTCCTGAAATGAAAGTTGGTGATAAAATCACTTTGCAAAAAATTGGGAAAGAGCAGAAATTTACTGAACCACCTAAAAGATATTCAGAAGCGGGTTTAGTTAAAAAACTTGAATCTTTAGGAATTGGTCGTCCATCAACTTATGCTCCAACAATTTCCACTCTACAAAACAGAGGATATATTAAAGTTGAAAAAAAGCAGATCAATCCAACAGAAATTGCTTTTACAGTTATTGAGATTCTTGAAAAACATTTTGCTGATATTGTAGATGAGAAATTTACTGCAAATATGGAGAAAGATTTAGATTTAATTGCTGAAAATGGTGGAGATTGGCAAAAAACTTTAGTTGATTTCTATTTTCCTTTTATGAAAAAGGTTGAAGATGGAAAAGAGAATATTGTCAGTTTAAAAGTTGCAACTCCAATTGGTAGAGATTGTCCAGAGTGTAAAGAGGAACTTCTTTTAAGAAAAGGGCGATTTGGTGAGTTTATTGCATGTTCAGGTTTTCCAAAATGTAGATATATTGAAAATGCTGATGGAACTCCAATTATTAGAAAAGAGGTGAAGTTAAGCGGTGAAGATTGTTTAATGTGTAAAAAGCCTTTGGCTATTAAAGAGGGGAAAAATGGTGAATTTCTAGCTTGTACAGGTTTTCCAAAATGTCGTTATACAAAACCTATGAACCCAACTTATCTTGAAAACAACAGCTGTCCAAATTGTAAAAAAAGAATTATCGCTTTTACTCATACAAAAACACCATATTATAGATGTGAAGATTATCCAAAATGTAAATTTTCATCTAAACATATTCCGACGGAAAATGTAAAATGTTCAAAATGTGGTTATCGAGTTACAAAACGAGAGTTTAGAGGAAAAGATGTTTTTGACTGTCTGAAATGCAAACATAAAGATGAGGTTTTACAAGATTGAAAATTGGTATAATTTCTGATTCTCATAAAAAAATTGGTCGAGCCAAAAGGGGGATTGACTTTCTTATTAGCCAAGGTGCTGAATATATTATTCATGCTGGAGATATTGTTCAAATTGAAGTTTTAGAATATCTTAAAGAGAAAGGGATTATATATTTAGCAGTTTATGGAAATAATGATAATCATCTTTTTGAATATCATCGAGATTTTAATCTTGTTCAAGAACCATATTATTTTAAAATCAAAAATTTGAAGATAAAGTTGATGCACCACCCATATTTTATGAGTCCCGATGTGGATATGATAATTTATGGGCATACTCATATTTCACATTCTCAAATAAATGGAAAAACTCTATTTATAAATTCTGGTGAAGTTTGTGCTAGAGATAAACCTGTGAGTAAAGTCTCTCTTGTTGAAGTATTTGATAACCAATTTATTGTAAATAGTTATGAAAGAGTCTTAAAAAGTGATATTTGGACAAATACTCTTTTTCGATATGAAAGATAGAAAATTATCGGGATTTATTCCCGATAATCTATCTATTCAAGCTCAAAGTTGATAACTACTCTAACCCTGCAACCCATTGCATCATAACTTGATTTGGCATAGCTCCAGGAGCTTCCAAAAAGTTAATTACAAATCGATCTTCCAATTCAACAATACCTATTGATCTAGGTCTTACAGCCACAATATCAATATTAGGAACTTGAGGACCAAAACAGAAAATAATATTATGAATATCTTTCATCTCTGCTGGAATTGAACCACCAATATTTTTTGTGTGATTGTAATGATCAAAAATTCCAATAAATGCAACCATTGGATTTGCCTCAATCTGCTTTTTAAAATAGCTAATAATTTCTTTAACATTAGCAAATTTAATACTGCTTTTAGCTATCTCTTTTGTAAATATAGGATATTTTCCTAATGCTAGTTTCTGTTCCAAAGTTATTCCTTAAATTTAGTTATTAGCTGGTGTTTCAGAAGTTTGATTATCAGTATTTGAGTTATCAGTTGGTACTTCTTGAATCTGAATATTTACTTCAACAGCATCTTCAATTTTATCTGTATTTCCAACAAACATAACCACATCTTGATAGCTATCATCAGCTAAATCTTCATTTAAATCAAAAGAAAGATTAACTCTGTAATCCATCTGATTATTAGATGTTAAATTTATATCAACCATAACATTGTTTATTGAACCGTTTGCATCTACAAAGTTATCAAATCCATCATCAGCAATATCACTAATAGGAACCATAATGTTATCTTCTAAATTTTTAGCAAACACAATAGGTAGGTTAGTTAAAAAACTAGCTTTTACAGAAAGAGCCTCTTCATCTAACATTAAATCTGTATTAACAACATCAAGTTGAGGAAGTTGATTTAAAAAATCTTCACATTGATAATATGGTTGAGTTAATTGAACTCCATCAGGATCTGTGTTATTAGACCAAAATTTATCTGAATTTACATTTACACACATATCATAAAGTGGGTAATAAACCTCTTTTAGATTTACTTCAACATCTTCATAACTCATAACCCAGAAACCTTGGTTAGGATGAAGTTTATCAATAATTGTATTATCAGCATTTTCAAGAGCCATTTTAGTTGCATATTGTGGTGAATATGTTACCCAACTTTGATTCATATTATCCCAAGCCCAAATAACTCTTACAGGAGTTCCACTGAAAGTTCCAACTAAATCAATCTCTTCGTTAAATCCGAAAAGTTGCCAAGCTTCACCTTTAATAGGTAATTTTTTTTCCATATCAACAGGTTCAACTGCAATAAGACCAGCTGTTAAAGCTACTGTTGCTAAAGCTATTTTTGAACTAAATTTGCTCATTTTTATCCTTTGTTTTCTTTCAAATATTGATTAAAATATTCAGAATAGTTAGAAACTAACCAAACTTTTAATCAATATATTTCTCTAATTAATATCGACAGATATTTTTTAAACTTTTATACCAAACTCCACTCAAGAGTTTCACCTGCTAACATTGGAATAACATCTCCATAACTTTCAGAAACTATCATCTCTTTTTTCTCAAGAGTTACCAATTTTTTTGGAGGTTCTATCTGATAAATTCGTTTTGCATTTTCAGAAAGATAGTTTTGAAGCAGATCCAATTTTTGATTTTTATCAAAAAGTTGAACAACTCCTTGTAAAAGAATTGGAGCTGAAAAGATTCCTGCTGAACCATTTCCACTCTCTTTTCTCTCTTTTTTATGAGGTGCTGAATCACTTCCAAACATAACTTTTGGATTGCCTGAAAGAACAAGTTTCTGTAAGGCATCTCTATCTGCTGAAGTTTTAACTATCGGTTTGCAGAAAAGATGAGGTTTTAAAGCTCCACCAAGAATATCATCAAGAGTTAATGTCAAATGATGAAGAGTGACAGTTGCATACAAATTATCATATCTATCTAAAAGTTCAACAGTTCGTCGATCTGAAATATGTTCCATAATAATTTTTAGTTTTGGAAAAGTCTTAGCTAAAAGCTCATAAGTTGGTAGAAATTCAGCTTCTCTTTCAAAAGTACTTCCCATTGTTTCACCATGAATTGAGAGAGGAATTCCCAATTTTTCCATTGCTGAAAGAGTTTTTCCTACCTCATCAAGATTGATAGAAACAACTCCACCTTCACTATTTGTAGTTACACCGCTTGGATAAAGTTTTACAACTAAGATAATATCTTGAATCGATTTAAGAAAGTCATAGTCATAGCTGTTTTTAAAAAAAATTGACATATATGGTTCAAATATATCATCAGATTTAGCTTTTAAAATTCTATCTCGATATTTTAAGATGTCATCTCTACATGTTAGTGGCGGAACTGTATTTGGCATAATTAAAGCCCCTGAAAAATTAGTTGTCGAGTATCTGATAATTTTTTCCATCATCTCGCCATCTCGAACATGCAGATGCATATCAAGTGGAGATTCTAAAACAACCTTATCCATTGTAACTTTCCCGAACTTTAATTAATCTCTTTTTGACAATTTCTACATGACCTTTTGCTCTAACATTTTTCCAACCATGAGCAATTTTTCCGTCAGGTGAAATAATGTAGGTTGAACGAATTACACCCTCATACTCTTTGCCAAAATTCTTTTTTAATCCCCAAGCTTCATAGAGTTTTAAAACATCTTTATTTTCATCTGAAAGAAGAGGGATTTTTAATTCATAATCTTTTATAAAATCTCGATGTGCTTCAGGAGAATCTGGAGAAACTCCAACTATTACAGAATCAAGTTTTTGAAACTCTTTAAACTCATTTGTAAAATCACAAGCTTCTGTTGTGCAACCTGGAGTATTATCTTTTGGATAAAAATATAATATAATCCAGCTTCCTAAAATATCTCTTAAACATACTTCAATCTTATCTCCATTTTGCAAACAAAATTTTGGAGCTTCAATTCCATTTTCTAACATTTATAAAATCTCCTTTACTCTTCCAACTTGACCATCAACTAATCTTACTTTTATTCCATGTGGGTGAAAAGCTGAATTTGTTAAAATTTTCTGAACAACTCCAGATGTAAGTTTTCCACTTCCCTGATTCTCTTTTAAAACAATTTGAACATTTGCACCAATTTTTATATTTGCTCTGCTATTAGAGTTCAATTTAAACCTCCCTATCTTTTTTAGAAATATATGGTCGATAATCTTTGGTTCTTCTCTTTTTAACTTTTTTCAGTTTAACTTCAACAACTTCTTCAACTTTATCTTTCGGCTGATTTTCAGCTAAATTTTGAAGATCTTCTAAATCAATATTATCAGGTCTAAAGTTTAAAACCTCTTTTGCATATGAGATATGATATAGAAAAATAGTCTTAAATAGAGGTGAGAATTTTGTTTTTCTATCTTCTGTTGTATCTAAAATTGAGAATGTAAAACCTGTGCCATTTTCAACTTTCTTTGGTTTAACAGTTAAATTAATAGGTTTCAAAGTTCTCAACATATTCATAACAGCTCGATACTCTTTAGGTTCTAATCCTGAAAGAATATCACCATCTTTATCCTCTTTTTTCATCGACTTAAGAATAAGTTCAAAAGTATCTTTATAGATAATTTTGTTCCAAAGAAGTTTAGCATTTGGAAAACTAAAAACTCTGCCTTTGTCTAAAAGGGGTGGAAACTCTTCATCTTTAATAGATTCAACCATTTTAAGAAAGAAGTTTTTTCCGCCCATATTTAAAGCAGAAGTTATCAATTCAACATAAATTTTTTCCTGTATATCTTTAGGTAGTTTTTTGAAATTCATTAATCTCCGTTATTTTACTTTTTTATTAGAATATCATCTTATTTCATTACACCATAATTAGAAGTAAATTTATAATTTTTAAGATAAACAAAGCAAATAGTTAAAAGATGGTATCTAGGGAATTTAAGCAATTTTTAACTAAGGTTTGTTTAACATGAAAATCACAATTTTTAATTTAAGGATTTTCAATTTGGAAAATTTTGGTGATGTAAAATATATCTTAGATAGCTTTCTAATGATTATTATGGCCGCTCTAGTTATGTGGATGGCAGCAGGTTTTGCTATGTTAGAAGCAGGTTTAACACGGGCAAAGAATAACACAACTGTTCTTTTAAAGAACATTGCTCTTTACTCAATCTCTGTAATTGTATATTACTATTTTGGTTATAACTTGATGTATGGAGATGGAAATGCTTTTATGGGTTCAGGTTTAGCACTTAGTGGAATCTCTTATGATGATCATTCACTTTATGCTGATTTCTTTTTCCAAGTTGTATTTGTAGCAACAGCTGCTTCAGTAATTTCAGGAACAGTTGCAGAGAGAATCAAACTTGTACCATTCCTAATTTTTGTAGCAGTTCTTGCAGGAGTTATATATCCAATTCAAGGACATTGGACTTGGGGCGGTTCTGAACTTAACGGTTTAATTGCAGGATTCTCTGACTTCGCAGGTTCAACAATTGTTCATAGTGTTGGAGGTTGGGCAGCTCTTGCGGGTGTTTTACTTTTAGGTGCTAGAAATGGAAAATATGGCAAAAATGGACAAGTTCGACCAATTCAAGGTTCAAGTATGCCTCTAGCTACTTTAGGAACTTTTATTCTTTGGTTAGGTTGGTTTGGATTTAATGGTGGAAGTCAATTAGCTATGGGTTCAAAAGATGATATTGATGCAATCGCTTTAGTTATCGCTTCTACAAATATGGCTGCGGCAGTTGGTGCTTTAACTATGGTAATTATTACTCAATTAAAAACAGGAAAAATAGATTTAACAATGGTTCTTAATGGAGCTTTAGGTGGTCTTGTAGCAGTTACAGCCGGTCCAGATAATGGAATGTTTCCTGCGGTAGTTGAGGGAGCAGTTGCGGCAATTTTAATTTACATAGCAGTTCCACTGTTAGATAAACTAAGAATTGATGATCCTGTTGGAGCTTTATCTGTGCATCTTGTAAATGGTATCTGGGGAACATTAGCTGTTGCTATTTTCAATCCTAATGTAACTTTCTTAGCACAAATTAAAGGAGTTGTAGTTATTGGATTATTCACATTTACAGCATCTCTAATAGTTTGGTATATTCTGAAAATCACTATGGGAATCAGAGTTAGCGATGAGGTTGAATATGATGGTCTTGATCATCATGAAGCAGGAATCGAAGCATATCCAGAGTTTTCAAAAAGCTTTAGATAAAATTAACAAAAAGGAAAATTATGAAAAAAATTGAAGCGATAATTAAACCATTTAAGCTTGAAGATGTCAAAGATGGTTTAGCTGAAATGGGAATTACTGGAATGACAATTTCAGAAGTTAAAGGTTATGGAAGACAACAAGGGCATAGCGAACTTTATCGAGGTGCTGAATATGTTGTTGAATTTATTCCTAAAATTAAACTTGAACTTGTAGTTTCAGCAGATGATGTTGATAATGTAATTAATATTATTGTTGATAATGCAAAAACTGGCAAAATTGGTGATGGAAAAATATTCGTTACAGATATTGATAAAATTGTGAGAATCAGAACAGGCGAAACTGATGAAGAAGCTATCTAAATAGTTTCTATTCTTTCACATTTTTCTTATTAAGTAAAAGGGACTGACTATAAATATATATCAGTTCCAAACAAACTTAGCAAACTAACTAAAATTTTTGGTTAGTTTGTCAAAACTTAATTCAACTTCCTATAAATTTCATATTTAAAAATAAAATTATTGATACTTAAATTTTTTTCTCTCTATTAAAAAAACAGTTGAAATTTTCTGAAATTTTGTTAAACTCCAAATAAAAAGAAAGCTTTTAAGAAAGAATCAGATTTGAGACAAATTTTAACCTTTGGCAGATATTTAAAAGATAAGTTTGGAAAGAAAGTTTATAAAGTGCCTATCGCACTTTCTGGATTTACCTGTCCAAATATTGATGGAACTGTAACTCGTGGGGGTTGTACATTTTGTGAAAATGAGTCATTTAATCCAAGCATGAATAGAGTTGAAAAGATAAAAGGTTTCTCTCTAAATATGGCAACAGAAAAAAATCACCTTTTAGAGAAACAGCTTTTAGAGTTGGAGTTTCAATTTGAGAATATCTCAAAGAGAGTTTCAAACAGATATGGAGCTGAAAAATTTTTAGTCTATTTCCAAGCTTTTACAAATACTTATGCCCCTTTGGAGACTTTAAAAATTCTCTACACAAAAGCTTTAAGTTTTGATGGAGTTATTGGTTTAAGTATAGGGACTCGTACAGATTCTATGAGTGAAGAAATTCTAGAATATCTTGAAGAGCTTTCACAAGATAAAGAGATTTGGATCGAATATGGAATTCAATCAATTTATGATGAAACTTTAAAGAAAATAAATAGAGGACATGACTATGCAAATATGGAAAAATGGATTTTAAAAACTAAAAGTTACAATCTAAATGTTTGCGGTCATCTTATTTATGGTTTGCCTGATGAAAATAGTGAAATGATGCAGAAAAGTTTTCAAAAAAGTTTAGATTTAGGTGTAGATTCTTTAAAAATTCACCCTCTTTATGTTGTTGAGAAAACTGCTCTTGCAAATCAATATCGTCGAGGGGATTTTGAACCTATTTCTGAAGAGGAATATATTAAGAATTTAACTTTATCTTTAAAAAATCTACCTGAAAATATCTCTATTCAACGAGTGACAGCAGGAATTGAAAATGATTCACTTATCTCGCCAAATTGGTGTTTTAATAAACAGAGAAGTATGAAAAAAGTTCGTGAGGCTTTAATCAAAGAGGGAATTATCTATTAGCTTATTTGATAAAATAAATATTATTTTAAAAATTAGGAAAATATAATGCTTTTAAAAAAAGTTAGAGATTCGCTTGGAAAAAGTGACCTTTCTCCAATATTTGGTAAGATAAAAAAGATAGATTCAACAAAAATTATTGGACAACATCTATCTGTAAGAGTAGGTGAAAGTGTAGAAATTAAAGCATCTAAAATAAATCTCTCAACTCTCGGAATGGTTACTGAAGTTGATGAACACAATTTTTCTGTAACTCCTTTCGGCTTTATTGAGGGTTTTAAAAATGGTGATAGAATTTATAAAAGTGCTAACGGTTTAAATATTCCAGTTGGTGATGGACTTTTAGGTAGAGTTGTTAATCCATTTATGGAACCGATTGATGATTTAGGAGAAATTCAAGGCAACCTCATCGATTCTCCTGTAATGAAACCGCCAATTTCTGCTATGAAAAGAGGAATGATTGATGAGGTTTTTTCTGTTGGAATTAAAACAATTGATGGTTTTTTAACAGTTGGAAAAGGTCAGAAATTGGGAATATTTGCAGGAAGTGGAGTTGGTAAATCAACTTTAATGGGAATGGTTGTTCGAGGAGCTGAAGCACCTATAAAAGTTGTTGCACTCATCGGTGAAAGAGGTCGAGAGATTCCTGAATTTATTCATAAAAATCTAGGTGGAAATCTTGAAAATACTGTAATCGTTGTGGCGACAAGTGACGATTCTGCTTTGATGAGAAAGTATGGAGCTTTTTCTGCAATGAGTGTAGCTGAACATTTTAAAAATCAAGGTAAAGATGTCCTTTTCATTATGGATAGTGTTACTCGTTTTGCTATGGCTCAAAGAGAGATTGGTTTAGCTTTAGGAGAACCACCAACCTCAAAAGGTTACCCTCCAAGTTCGCTTTCGCTTCTTCCACAACTTATGGAAAGAGCTGGAAAAGAGGAGGGAAAAGGCTCGATAACTGCTTTTTTCACAGTTTTAATTGAGGGTGATGATATGAGCGATCCAATTGCTGATCAAAGTAGATCTATTCTTGATGGTCATATCGTTTTAAGTCGTGAATTAACAGACAATGGAATCTATCCACCTATAAATATTCTGAATTCAGCTTCAAGAGTTATGAGTGATGTTGTTTCTGAAAATCATCAAAAAGCTACTCAAAAATTCAAAAAACTCTACTCTCTATTAAAAGAGAATGAAACTTTAATTAGAATTGGTGCTTATCATAAAGGGAGTGATCCTGAACTTGATGAAGCTATTGATAAAAAATTAGTTATGGAAAATTTTATGAAACAACCCCCTTATGAAAGAGTTGATTTTTTAGAAACTGAAAATAAGTTGATGGAGATAATAAATAGTTAAAATATATGGGCAAGAAATATCTTGCCCATAAATATTTAATATCTAAATTTAGTTTTGTGCAAAAACCCCTTTTTTAGGACCACTTATTCCGCAACACTGTTTAAACTTTTTTCCACTTTGACAAGGACAAGGATCATTTCTTTTAGGTTTTTTTTCAACAGATATTGGTTGATTATCCCGATTTGTCTCCTGTCTCATTTCAGCTTGTTTTTTAGCAATCTCTTTCTCTCTTTCTCGTTGTGCTATAAACTCTTCACTCTCCTCTTCTGCACTTTTAAATCTAATTAGTTGCAAAGTTTTAATTGTTTCAGATTTAATTGCAGTTACAAGTTCATTGAAAAGGTAGAAACTCTCTTTTTTGTATTCAACAAGTGGATCTTTCTGATTATAACCTCGAAGTCCAATTCCTGTTTTAAGAGTATCCATTTGATGCAGATGTTCTCTCCATGTTTTATCTAGAGTTTTAAGATAGAACTCTTTCTCAATATTACCACGAATAGTTTCATCGAGAACTGACATCTTTTTATCATATTCAGATTTGATAGTTTCAGAAACTTTTTTTGAAACCTCATCAGCTTCAAAGTTTTCAACATCTGAAACCTCAATTTTCAGTTTTAACTCCTCTTTCAAAGTTCCGATAAGACCCTCTAAATTGTAATCCTCTTGTGGAAGCCCCTCAAAAATTGAAAAACTTTCAAGTACAACTTTTACATATTCTGCACGAATTTCTTCAAGTTTTGAACTAATATTATAATCTTTAGATAGAAGCTGATTTCGGAAAGTAAAAATTACTTTTCTCTGCTCATTTGATACATCATCATATTGAACAACATGTTTTCTATGTTCAAAATGCATTCCCTCAACTCTTTTTTGAGCTTTTTCAACAGCACGAGTTACCATTCCAGATTCAATATGCTCACCCTCTTCAATTCCTAATCTTTCCATAATAGATTTAATTCTATCACTTCCAAAAATTCTTAGAAGAGAATCATCTAAACTTAAGAAAAATTGAGTAACACCCTCATCGCCTTGCCGACCTGACCGACCTCGTAGCTGATTATCAATTCTTCTGTTTTCGTGTCTTTCAGTTCCTAGAATATATAATCCACCAACCTCTTTCACACCTTTTCCAAGTTTAATATCAACTCCACGACCTGCCATATTTGTTGCGATTGTTACCGCACCTTTTTGACCAGCATTTTTGATGATTTCACCCTCTTGTTCATGATTTTTTGCATTTAACATTGAGTGAGAAATTTTCTCTTTTTTTAGAAGTTTATTTAGAAGTTCAGATTTTTCAATAGATGCTGTTCCAATTAGTACAGGTTGTCCCGTCTTTTGTAGCTCTCTAATCTTTGTAATAACTGCATCAAACTTTTCTCTCTCTGTTTTGTAGATGAGGTCGTTCAGATCTTTTCTCTGAATTTGAACATTTGTTGGAATTGACACAACATCAACATTATAAATTTCAGCAAATTCAGTAGCTTCAGTTTGAGCAGTTCCTGTCATTCCCGATAATTTTCCATACATTCTAAAATAGTTTTGGAATGTAATATCAGCTAAAGTTTGCGATTCCTCTTTAACTTGAACTCCCTCTTTCGCCTCTATTGCTTGGTGAAGTCCATCTGAATATCGACGACCATCTGAAAGACGACCTGTAAATTCATCAACAATTACAACTTCACCATCTTTTATCACATAATCAACATCGTTTTCAAAAAGATAATTAGCCTTTAAAGATTGATCAAGATGATGGGAAAGAATTGCATTTTCAATTGAATACAGATTATCAACTTTAAAAAGTTCTTGAGCTCTTACAGTTCCGTCTTCAGTTAAAAGTACAGTTCGATTTTTCTCATCAACAATAAAGTCACCTGTTGTAATATCAGGATCACCTATCTCTTTTGGTGGGGTTTTCTCACCTTTTTCTAACTGTTTTGCAACTTTATCTGCGATAGTGTAGTTATCAAGTTTTCTATCTGTTGGACCAGAAATAATTAGTGGAGTTCTAGCTTCATCAATTAAAATTGAATCAACTTCATCAACAATTACAAAATTATGTTCTCGTTGAGCCATCTCATCTGTTGAGTATTTCATATTATCTCGTAGATAATCAAAGCCAAACTCATTATTTGTTCCATAAGTTATATCAGCATTATATTGCTCTTTTTTCAGATAGTCATCATACATCTTTTCTGTAATTACACCAACAGAGTATCCTAAGAATTTATATAAAGGCTCTAACTCTTTTGCATCTCTATTTGCTAGGTAATCATTTACAGTTACAAGATGAACTCCTTTTCCAGTCATCGCATTTAGAATAATTGGTAGAGTAGCAACTAAAGTTTTTCCCTCTCCAGTTTTCATCTCCGCAATTCGACCATCATTTAAAACCATTCCACCAATAAGTTGAACATCATAATGTCTCATTCCTAAAATTCTAACACTTGATTCTCGAGTAATTGCAAAAGAGTCATTTAAAACCTCATCAAGAGTCTTTTCTCCTGCTAAAACTGAATCTCGTAACTTTTGAAAAGCAGATTTTAAATCGTCGTCAGAAAGCTTTTTGTAATCCTCTTCTAGTGAATTTATAATCTCAACTCTTTGGCGATAAACTTTTATCTCCCTATCATTTCTTGTTCCAAATATCTTTCCAAGAATATACTGAAAAAAGATTAAAATTTTCGTAAAAAACTCCATAAAATCCCTTAATAATTTAATTTCAGAATTTTAACAGAAATTCAATAATCTATATAATTAGGTGTAGAGTAAGAGATATTAATCTTATTTAACATAGCTATTTTTAAACCCTTTTAAGATAAAATGAAACTGAATTTTATTTTAAAGGAGAACTATGTTTAGACATAAGTTTTTACGGCTGACCCTTATTTTGGGTCTCTCTATTTTTAGTGGGTGTAGTAGCTCATCATCATCTGATGACAATACACCATCAGCAGATACCACTTCTGGACAACAGGAAGCAAATAAAACTGTTGATACAGATGGAACAAACAACGATTCTAATCTAACTGGGGAGAATCCAGTCAATGAACAAACTGAAGAGGAAAAGTGTAAAACTGATAACTCTAAAGTATGGAATGGAACTTCTTGTGAGAATAATATTATTGAAGAAGATAACATTACTAAAGAGACTATAAAATTAAAGTCTATGTTTCTTTCAGGAATTGCTATCGATGGTTATATCCACGGAGCTAAAGTTAAAATAGGTGATCATGAAGCTATTTCAGATGTAGATGGTAAATGGAGTCTTGAGCTTAAAGATTTAGATGAAAGCTATATACCTAAATCAGTAGTTACAGTTTCTGGCGGTATCGATACAGCGACAGGAAAAGTTTTTGAGGGTGTTTTATCAAATGCAGTTGAAACCGATGATTTTAAATCTGTAACTTACAATGAGGGTGAATTAGCTGAAAAGCCAATGAATCTTTTACCTATTGTAATTACACCTTTAACTACTATTGTTGTTCATACAATGAAAAATAGTGTGAATTTATCAAAAGCTGAAGCAAATCAACAAGTTGCTAAATCATTAGGTTTATCAACAGAATCTTTAAGTTCAGATCCAATTGCCGCACTTAATAGTGATGATAAAAATGTAAGATTAGAAGCAGCAAAAGCTTTAAAACATTCTCTTATTATTCAAAAAATAACTGAATCTCTATCAAAATCTGTTTCTGATGAAAATAGTCAAAATGGAATAAAGTTTGATGAGGTTTTTGGAGCTGTTCTATCTACGGTTGCTGAAAAACTTCAAGAAGCTGGAGGAGAAGCGGTAGATTTTGAAAAAACTCTTTCTGAAGATAGTGATGCATTTGCTAAAAGTGTAACTACAAATATTCAAAAAGATTCAACTCTTTCTGATGAAGATAAAATTAAACAGAGCCAATCTTTAAATAGTAAGCTTTCTGCTGCTACACAAATTAGTTCAAAAATTGTAACTGTAATTAGTGCTATTAATATAGATACTTTAGCTATAAAAACAGATTCAGGAGTTAATCAATTTGAGATGATCTCTCAAGCAACAGAAGTTATTACAAGTAAAATTGAGACAAAAATTGAATCTATTGCACAAGCAGATTCTGATCAACTTGATGATATTGTTCAAGAAGCAAAAGATGTTGCAAATGCTGTTGTTGTGATGGGTGGAATAAACACTTTTGCTACTCAAATTGAAACAGCAAATACTGAAAATAATTTAACTTCTAATCAGCAGATCAATACTAATCAGTTTGATTCACTTCTTAGCGATAACCTAATAACTGAAAATTCAAATATATACAAATCATTTGAAAAACTTGGAATTTCAGCAGGTGCAATCCTTGATGCTGTAAATAATGTTGAAGAAAATGGTTCTGTTTTAGATTTAGCTGTTAAAAATCAAAATGTAATCGCTAACAATGATGGAACTGCTGTTGTTGATACTGATAAATTAGATGAGGCAAAAACAGATTTAAATATTAAAATTACAGAAGCACAAACTAACTTTAATACTGAAGCTGATAAAATTGAGATAGTTGTCACTCCAATCTGTAATGATAATCAAGAACTACAAAATAATATTTGTGTTGATAAAGTTCCAGTTTGTACAACTAATCAAGAATTAGTTAATAATGTTTGTGTTGATAAAACTCCAGTTTGTACAGACAATCAAGAGTTAGTTAATAATATTTGTGTTGATAAAATTCCAGTTTGTACAGACAATCAAGAATTAGTTAATAATATCTGTATTGATAAAACAGATGTTGTAACAACTCAAAACACTGTAACTTGTTCAGCTCCATTATATGTTTTAAACAGTAGTAAAGATGGTTGTATTTATATTGCACCTATTAAGACTAAAGCTTTAGTTGTTACTAATAATCAAGTAACTTTTAAAAGTGAAAACAACACAACAACAATTATTACAACTTCTAATGGTGAATTTGCAGATCAAAAATTTGAGGATCTTAACAAAACTAGCTCTTTACAATCTATCTCATTCAAACTAGGAGAAGAGTATTTCCAAAGTGGAGATAAAAAAACTATTGCAGTAGCTATTAAGATTGAAGATTTAAATAGTAGTTTAGCAATTATTGCTATTGTACCTGAAGTAGTTCTGACATATAACAGTGGTTACTTCTCAATTGATGGAGGGTTAAACAAAACTTTATATGGCTATGGAATTAAATCTAATGGTACAGCTCTTTCAACTTCTGTAAGTAGCAAAGTAGGTGATTATTTAACTTTTGATAACTCAAGTAATTTTACCCTGAACTACAAAACAGTTCTTGAAAAGATTGAGAAGCAGGAAAGCATTAAATCTGTTTCTAGCAACCTTGATACATATCTTTCAAAAGCTGGATCATATAGATTTTCTATCTATATTTCAGGTGTTGATAAATTTACTGGCATGAAAGCTATTTCAGATTCAGAAATGGTACAAAGTTTTGACAATTCAGATTTCAAAAATAATATCAAAAGCAAACTAATTTCTAGTCAAACTTTTGGCATTGTTGGAAAAATTTCTATTAAATAAAACTATCTTATGGAAAATTACCCCCTATATTTGGGGGTTAAATAGATATTTCAACTAATTTCATAAAAAGCTTGACAAACATAAAAATATCTCGTATAATTCCGCCATCGAAAAGATATTGGGACATCGCCAAGTGGTAAGGCACTGGATTTTGGTTCCAGTATTCCAAGGTTCGAATCCTTGTGTCCCAGCCAATTTTTTTTAGGTCGCGAGATAGAGCAGTTCGGTAGCTCGACGGGCTCATAACCCGTAGGTCATAGGTTCAAATCCTGTTCTCGCAACCAATCTTTATTTAAAATAATCAACAATCTTCATATTACTATGTGAAACAGATTTATCTACAAATCAAAACTTCTCTTTAAAACTTAAACAAACTTACACAATGGATTTATAATGACTGCAAAAGAATTTTCATCACATGTAGAAACTCTTATAAAAGATAAAAAATCTAACCAAGAGTGTTTGACTTTTGATATTGTTGCCTCTGTTCTTGACAGACAACCATCATCAACTCAAGCAAAATCTCTTATTAAAATACTTGAGAAACGAAATGCATGTATTTTTACATCTTACCAATTTACAAAAAAACAGAATGAAGCGGAAGCTAAACAACTTGAAATTAGAAAACAGCAACAATATTTAAAAGCTATTGAAGAAAATTTCAATATTATGAAAGAGAGAGAACTTCTTGAATGGTCAAGAAGTGATAGTCCTGTTCGTATGTATCTTCGTGAAATGGGTCAAATTCCTCTATTAACAAAAGAGGAAGAAATTATATATGCAAAACAGATTGAGGCTGGTGAAGATATTATTCTCGATGCAATTTCGTCTGTTCCATACCTCATCGACTTTATCTTAGATTACAAAGAACCTTTAATAAATCGTGAAAGAAGAGTTAAAGAGTTATTTAGAAATTTTGATGATGAAGCAAATGAAAGTACAACTGAAGAAAATCCAAATGTTGAATTAAGTCCTGAAGAGGCTGAAAAAGAGAAAGAGAGAAAGAAACAGGTCAAAATTTCTAATGGAGAAATTAGGGTTAAAAAAGTTATGGAAAGTTTCAAAGCTCTTGAAAAAGCAAAAAAAGATTGGTTAAAATCTACAAGTAAAGATGAACCTGAAACTGCAAAAAATTCTCCAGAATATGTAATCTACCACTTAGATATATCATATAAAAAATTTCTTTTAAAAGAGAAACTCTTAGCTCTTGGACCAACTAGCAAACTAATTAATGAACTTGTTAAATCTATGGAAAACTCAATTAAAAATGATTCAGGTTTTGAAAAAGAGTTAAAAAGATTAGAATATAAACTATCTCTATTTAATGAAGCACTTGTTGAAAACCATAAAAATATTTTGCTAGATATTGTAAATATGACAAAAGATGAGATTGCTGGTCAAGTTCCAGAGGCAACAATGGTTTCTACTTATGTTGAAATTAAAAAACTTTTTTCAACTAAAGAAGCAAGTAAAAAAAGTTTTAATTTAGAAACAGATGAATTAGCTTTAATTCTTGATCAAATAAAAAGAGGTAAAAATATCTCTGATTCTGCAAAAAGACATATGGCAGTTAGCAACCTTAGACTTGTAGTTTCAATTGCAAAACGATACACAAATAGAGGATTACCATTTCTTGATTTAATTCAAGAGGGAAATATCGGTTTGATGAAAGCGGTAGATAAGTTTGAATATAAAAAAGGTTACAAGTTTTCAACTTATGCTACTTGGTGGATTCGACAAGCAATAAGTCGTGCTATTGCAGATCAGGCTAGAACAATCAGAATTCCTATTCATATGATTGAAACAATTAATAAAATTCATAAAGTTAAGAGAAACTATTCTCAAGAATATGGAAAAGAGCCATCTACAAAAATGATCGCTGAAGAGATTGGTCTTCCTGAAGATAAAGTTAAAACTATTATCAAAATTACAAATGAACCTGTCAGTTTGGATTCTCCAATCGGAGCTGAAGAAGATGGAAAAGTTGGTGATACAATTGAGGATAAAGACACAATTAGCCAAATGGATACAATTCTGAAAGACGATTTAAGAGAACAGATTGAACTTGTTGTTGATAAACTAAATGATAGAGAACAAGCTGTTGTTAATATGCGATTTGGTCTGATGGACGATGAAAGTGAAAGAACTCTTGAAGAAATTGGAAAAGCATTGGGAATCACTCGTGAAAGAGTTCGACAAATTGAAGCTACTGCAATTAAGAAATTAAAACACCCAAAAATAGGTAAAGAGTTGAGAGACTATTTAGAGAGCGGAGTTTAAACTTCAATTTTTAGCTGTCGGGAATCTACCCGACCGCTTTTCAGAGAAGAGACTGAAGATTTCAGATTCTTTTAGAAGTTATATCTAGCAACTACACGAATAGCATTTGATGCATCATCAACTTTTTTAGTCCATACATTTACATTTTGATCATAAACATAAGCACCTAAAAGATCAATTCCACCAACTTTTTGTTTATAAATTGCTTCAAATACAGTTGCTGTTTGATCAGCAAATCCACTTGAACTATTTTCACCATGCATATATTGAGCAAATTGAACGATAGCTTTTCCATATTCACCTAAACCTTGAACAACTTTAATCTTATAAGCTGTTGTATCAGTTGCACCTGCTACATCTCCATCACCTGAAATTGTTGCCGTAGCTAATCTAGTTTTAATTCCTGTTCCAACATTTGAAACAGTATGACTCTTTTCTTTACCTGTGTTTGCACCAACTGCTACACAAACTTTTGTGTCATTTGAAATTTTATAACCAACTTTTAAAGCAACTCCAACCGTATCATCAGCTTCTCTATAATTTGTATCAAACATAAATGTAGCTAATTGACCTGTAACACTTGCTTCGCCAATTTTTGCATTAGCATCAATCCAAATAGCATTTGCAACAGATGGAACTGAATAAAGCCAAGCATTAGCTTTTAAATCATCTTGAGAATATAGTGCTGCTACAGCATAAGCACCGTGCTTACCAATTCTATAGAAATTGCCTAGAGCTTCTGTTTTGTCAATTGTCGGCATATCAAAATGATTATTAGATTTACTAACATAAGCTCCAACTAAAGTTATTCCACTTTCAGCTAAATCTGAATTGATCATTACAGCAGCATCAAAAGTTGTAGGCATAACATTCCATTTTTCACTAAATGCTAAAGGAGTATTTAATTCTTGACGACCAGCTTTAATTAAAGTATTGCCAACTTTTTTAGTTAAATATGCTTCACCAAAATACCATTCATCTGAATTTGTAGCAGTTGCACCAGATTCCTCTTTAACAGCTCCAGTAACTTGCATAACACCATTAACTAATTCACCCTCAAGTCCTAAAGTGTCGAGAACATTTAATCTTGCTCCAAATCCAAAACCATTTCCTAAATCAGAATTAAAATTAACTGATAAACCAATATTTGCATTAGCATTCTCTTTTGCAAATAGATTTTTTTTATCGTCTGGATTATTATCTTGTGTTTGATAGTAAAGTGTAGCTTGTCCGCTAATTTTGATATTTTCTAAATCAACTGCATAAGCAGAAGTTCCTAATGCCAAAACAGTCATTAAACTTAATTTTGCAATCTTCATGTTATCTCCTGAAAAATAATTTACAAGTCGTATTCTAAAATAGTATTTCTTAAAATTATATTGTAAAGAGCTAAATTAGTTTAGATTAACTGAAATTGTTTCCTTTTACCTCAAAAATATCTATATATGAAACAAAATTACACAAATATAATATTTAATATAATTTACAATAAAGAATCTTTTATTGTAAAAAGAATGAATTGCTAAAGGCTAAGCAAAGCTACTTTTCAAGGTTTATTATTAAATTGATAATAATATAAAATAAACATAAAATTATCGGGATTAAACCCGATAATTTAAGAAGCTAAACCTATTTTAGAAAGAGAGATTAATTCCACCGAAGAAACCTGAAATTTCAGATTTTATATTTGCATTAAAGTCTGAAAAACTATTATTTGATGCCATAATTTGAAGTCTATGAACTCTATATCCAGCTTCAAGATTTAAGTCTAAAATTGCGATAGTTAAAATTGTAGCTTCAACTTTAATTCTTAAATCAAACATTTCAGCATCAACAGATGGACTGAATCTAAAATATTTTAGATCAACTTCAGCACTAACATTTGTCAAAGGTATATCAGCTCCGACACGAGCATAAATTATTGGTATAGGAAAATCTATATTAATTTCACTTCCTGCAACATCAAGAGAACCCATGTAATATTTTACACCTATTCCAACATCAAGCAGAAAAAATGTGTCCCATAAATTGTAATATAAGATGGCATCAATTTGATCAAGAGTTAAAGCGGAATTTACATTCATTTCAGAGATTTTTTTTCCATCAAATTCTAAATTATTTTTTGAGACATATTTTGTAGCATCTGTTCCAAACTTTGTAATCTCTAAACGAGCATTTGGAATAACTGGAATAAAATGTTTGAAATTTGCCCAAGCATAAGTTGAAAGAGTTGAGTCTAAGCCTAAATCATCTTTTAAATCTAAGGGAGTTCCTCTATATGAAACTTCTCCTGTGCTTGTAATATACCAAGCTCCTGCTCCAACTTCAGCTTTTAGAAAATCAGCTTTAAGATTAAAAGCGAGTAGAAGAACTATAAAGATTAATTTCATCTTTATCCTTTTTAATTTATTATCAAAATAATATCATTTTTGGTAGAATTTTTTTAAATTAAGAGTTGGAGTTAATATATGAAATATAGAGATTTAAATGAGGAAGAGGAGAGAGTAATCCTCCATAAAGGCACTGAATATCCTGCAACTGGAAAGTATGACAAATATTATGAAAATGGAAAATATTTTTGCAAAAGATGTGAAACAGCACTTTTTACATCTGAAAGTAAATTTAAGTCTGGTTCAGGTTGGCCTAGTTTTGATGCTGGAATTGATAAATCTGTAAAAGAAATTCCAGATAGAGATGGTTCAAGAGTTGAAATTGTCTGTGAAAAATGCGATGGACATTTAGGTCATGTTTTTAGAGGTGAGGGTTTTACAGATAAAAATGCCCGTTTTTGTGTAAATTCAATTTCATTAATTCATGAAAAAGATTTGTAAAAAATAATATTTTAAATACTAACTTAGATTTGTGATAACTTATCATCTTAATTTTTCATATAGAAGTAAAATTGGATAATAAGATATTTAAGTTAGTTTTTTCATTGATAAAAAATAAAATAGAGGTAGAAAGTTTGAAACTATGAGCCGAGCAGGAATAATAAGTGGGGAGGTAAGACCAACTGGAGAATGTGATTTAACTTCAGATTGTTTTTACAGAAGACCCGCAGATTTTTTAAGAAAAGATACAGATTACAAAGATGATCACCGAGAAAATTATGATGGAAAAATATTTACAAAAGAGTGGTTTTCGCATAAGTTTTTTATTTGGGATCGTAAAATAGTTCATTTTCTGTATCGTCGAGAGTATTTCATGTATTGGTTATTGATTATAGCTATTTTGCTTTTAGTTTCTCTTATGGATCTTCATCACAATCCATATTCTCACATGACTTTTGGATATGTGACTATTGGATTAATGTTCTTTTTTATGCTTACAAAAAATGATAGTCAGCTTGTTGATATTTATATAAAATTAAGTGCAATATATTTAGTTTATCGTTATCTTTATTGGCGAATTACGGAATCGGTTGAATATGATGGTTTTATGAACTTTATGGGAACTTTATTAATTTTTTTTTCAGAAGCATATTCAACAATATTATTTACTCTAGGACTTTTTACTTCAATTATGATTTTAAGTCGAAGAATTATAAATATAGAGGGAATTCCAAAAAAAGAGTTACCAACAGTTGATGTTTTTGTTCCAACATATAATGAGCCATATCAGATGGTTGCTGATACAGTTTTAGCATCTTTAATGTTTGAATACCCTCCTGAAAGTTTAGCTGTTCATATCCTTGATGATGGGGGTACTGATAAAAAATGTAATGATAGCAATCAGAAAAAAGCAAAAGATGCACAAGAGAGAAGACAGATGTTTCTTGAATTTGCAGAAAAAACAGGTTCAGATTACTTAACAAGAGCTTTAAATAATCATGCAAAAGCAGGAAATATGAACTCCGCTTTAAAAGTTACAAATGGAGATTTGGTTCTAATTTTGGATTGTGATCATATTCCAACAAAGGATTTTCTACAAAATACAGTTGGTTGGTTTATGAAAGTGCCAAAAATATTTTTAGTTCAAACTCCCCATGCTTTTTATAATCCAGATCCAATTGAGAAAAACTTAAATATCTTTGGAGATGCTCCAGCTGAAAATGATATGTTTTATAAGTATATTCAAAGAGGACATGATTTTTGGGATAGCTCTTTTTTCTGTGGTTCGGCTGCGGTCATTCGTAGAAAATATTTAACAATTATTGGTGGAATTGCAGGGGATACCATTACAGAAGATGCTGAAACTGCTTTAACTCTTCATGCAGCAGGTTTAAAAAGTGCATATATTGCTGTGCCGATGGTTCGAGGACTTCAAGCTGAGAGTTTTGATGGATTAGTTCTTCAAAGAATCCGTTGGACTCAAGGAATGATTCAAATTTTTATCTTAAAAAATGCTTGGAAATATGGTGGATTGTCTTGGTTTCAAAAGATGAGTTACACATCAGCTTCTTTCTTTTGGTTTTTTCCTTTTGCACGAATGCTATTTCTTACAGCTCCTCTTTTCTATATTTTGTTTGGCTTAAAGGTATATCTTGCTACTGATTTTGAACTTTTAGCTTATACCGTACCTCATCTGATGATCGCAATTTTTACATCTCAATTTATTTATGGAAATGTAAGGTGGGGATATTTTTCAGATGTTTATGAATCAGCATTAGCAATTTTTACACTTCCTGCAGCAATTGAAGTTATGATGAATCCAACAGATCCTGAATTTGAAGTTACCCCAAAAGGTGAAGATTCTTCAAAAGATACAGTTAGTAATTTAGCTATTCAATTTGTCTGGTTTTCATCTCTTTTTATCTTTGGATTTATAGTCGGAGTGTATAAATGGTTAATGTACCCTGAACTTCATAATGCTTTAACTATGACGATGGCTTGGCTAACTTTTAACTCAATTTTTGTTGTAACATCTTTAGCTATTGCAAGTGAAAGAAAACAGTTACGAGAATATGTGCGAGTTCCATCAAATGAGAGAGTTGTTTTAAAAATTGATGGTGAGACTTTTATCGGCACAATTGTTGATATGTCTCTTTCAGGACTGGCAATAAAATTTAAAGATTCAGTAACAGAAGAGGTTAAGCCTCTTGTTTATGCAGGAAAAGAGGTTCGAGTTTTAATTTATGATAATGACAATCGTCTTTTTCCAATTCACGGAAACTTTATCAGGTTTCTATTTGGTACAAAATTTGCAATGAATTTTAGAGATGCTGAAACTGATTTAAATTTACGAAAAAAACTTGTATCTTTAGTTTTTGGCGAAAAAACAAGATGGCACGAAATGGATTATCAAGAAGAGGCTAGATCACCATTTTCAAGTTTATGGTTACTTTTTTCAAATGCAGCTAAATCTGCAAGTATCAAAATGGCTTATAAAATGACATTTTTTGACTTTATTCGTGAATTAAAAGGTTGGACTGGAATAGGTAAAAAATAAAACTAATATTGTCTATCGGGTTAAGCCCGATATTTGTATTACATTATTTAGCCTATATTTTTAAACTCTGATACAATTTCAAAAACTCTAAAGGAGATTTATGTTTAATAAAATTAGAGAAGCTTCTTGGTTCTCAAATATGACAACATCTGTAATTATATTATATGCTGTTCTATTAGGGTTCAAAACATCTGAAGAGTTTCAAACAGCAATGGGAGCTGGTTGGTTCTATTTAGACTTGACAATTACCCTATATTTTCTTTTTGAATTGGTTATCAAAATTTCAGTTGATGGTTGGAGTTTTTTTAAAAGTGGTTGGAATATTTTTGATTTCATGATTGTAACCATTACATTAGTTCCAATTAGTGAAAGTGAATTTATGATGATTGCAAGACTTTTACGACTTTTTAGAGTATTGCGAATTCTAAAATCTCGTCCAGAATTGAAAAATATTATCGATATGTTAGTTGGAGCAATTCCATCAATTATTGATATTGTGATTCTGATGTTTATTATATTCTATGTTTATGGAATTATTGGCAGTTTCTTATTTAGTTCTCTTCCATCAGGGCTTTGGGATAATCTATTAACTTCAATGCTAACCCTTTTCAGGATTTTGACTTTTGAGGATTGGACAGATGTTATGTATGAAGCTATGGAAATAAATGCATTTTATTGGATCTTTTTTGTCTCATTTATCATTATTACTGCATTTGTGTTTTTTAATCTTTTTGTTGCCGTTATTATTGGCGAAATGGAAAGTTTAAGAGACAAAAGCAAAGATTCGGTTAAAAGTAAAGTTGATAGCGATGGCGAAAAACTTGAACGAGTTGAAAATGAGCTAAAAGAGATCAAAGCTATCCTAAAAAATTTAGATACTAGAATTGAAAAAAAAGTAGATAATAGTTGAAAATAAGAGTCTATTATGAAGATACTGATTTAAGTGGTTTTGTCTATCATTCAAATTATCTAAATTTTTGTGAGAGAGCCAGAAGTGAGATCTTTTTTCAAAAAGGTCTTTCTCCTATACAAAGTGATTCTCATTTTGTTGTTAGCAAAATTGAAGCTAATTTCATTAAACCTGCTAAATTTCAAGATATTTTAGAGATAAAAACAGAAGTTTTGAATATTAAAAATGTTTCAATTCAACTTCTGCAAACAATCTGGAAAGAGGATAAAAAAATATTTGAGATGAAAATTATCCTTGCTCATCTAAAAAGTGAAAAAACTTCTAAAATAGATGAGGTTATCAAAAATATTTTTTTAGATATATAGCTATTTTTTATTGTAGAAATAGTTGATGGAATTTACATATCCATCAACACTTCCGCAATCAAATCGAATTCCCTTAAATTTATAGGCGATAACTTTTCCCTCTTTTGCCAACTCTTTTAGAGCATCTGTAATTTGAATCTCTCCTCCAGCTCCAGCTTCAGTATTTTGAAGATGTTTGAAAATTTCGGGAGTTAAGATATATCTCCCAATAATTGCAAGATTTGTTGGAGCATCTTCAGGTTTTGGCTTTTCTACCATTTCAGTAACTCTAAAAATTCCATTTGCAATCTCATCACCTGCAATCACACCATAACTTTCAGTTTTCTCATTTGGTACTTCCATAATTGCAACCACAGAACATCTATATTTTTCATAGATTTCAACCATCTGTTTCATCACACCATCTTGACCATCAGTATCACAAATATCATCGGCTAAAACAACTCCAAAAGCTTCATTGCCAATCATAGTTTTAGCTTTATTAATTGCATCACCTAAACCAAGCATTGCACCCTGTCTTCGAAAAGTAAAAGTTCCATTTGCGATAAGATCATGAATAGGTTTCATCAACTTAACCTTTTTTGGTTTATGGGCAATTTCAGTTTCAAGTTCATAGTTCTTATCGAAATAATCTTCAATTGCACTTTTCCCACGACCTAGAATAATGTTAATCTCATTTAATCCAGCCTCAATTGCCTCTTCAACTCCATAATGGATTAGCGGTTTATCAAGAACTGGTAACATCTCTTTTGGGATTGATTTTGTTGCTGGAAGAAATCTTGTTCCATATCCCGCAGCAGGAAATAGACATTTAGTTAATTTAGACATATTTTTAAACCTTGAATTGTTATTAATTATTATAATATCATAAATATATGGAAGTTCAAAAATATCCAAATCAACTTTTTAATATCTGTTTATCTGCTAAGTTCAATTATGTCAAATATTTGTTTCAACTTTAATTTTCCTTATCTTTTATTCAATTGATGGTTAAATTCAGGAACAATTTCCTTTAGTTTTTCTAAAGTATTTTTACTCTCTAGAAGTTCAGAAATATCCAAATTCAACTTCTCTAAATCATATTTTGTTGGTTGTGCAACAGTTATAGATCTGTATTCCGTATTGCAATCTGTATCATCAATTAGCAACTCTTCATAAAGTTTTTCACCTGTTCGCAGACCTGTAAATTCAATCTCAACATCAGTTCGTCCGCTAAGTTCAATCATCTTTTTAGCCAAATCAACAATTTTTATCGGTTCGCCCATATCTAAAATAAAAATTTCTCCACCCGTTCCAATTGCTCCTGCTTGAAGAACCAGCTCACAAGCTTCAGGAATTAACATAAAATATCTTGTAATATCTGGGTGAGTTACAGTAATATTTTTGCCATTTTCAATTTGAGATCTAAATTTTGGAATAACACTTCCACTACTTCCTAAAACATTTCCAAATCGAACTGCCACAATATCTGTTTTTCCAAAATTGCTATTTTGAGCATAAAGTTCGCAAATCCGTTTTGTTGTTCCCATCACATTTGTTGGTCTAACCGCTTTA
>Ga0256826_1000215_pt1 | contig 32998 bp, 28 predicted proteins | sample CV79metaG_FD_185975 | JGI IMG/M metagenome (GOLD analysis project Ga0256826, IMG submission 185975) | Hydrothermal vent microbial communities from East Pacific Rise, Pacific Ocean - CV79 | ecosystem: Environmental > Aquatic > Marine > Hydrothermal vents | place: Pacific Ocean: East Pacific Rise...
TTAAATAATTACCCTTATCAAAGTAGTTTGAAATATTTTTGAATATAACATTTTTTTCTTGAGAATTTAGGATACTCAAATTATCAATCTGATTTTTAAACTTGTTATAAATATTTTCAGGCGAAAACCCAACAGAATTTAAGATATTTGAGATAGTTTGAGTTTTTACCTCATCGCGAATTGTAAAACCATCAGAATTTATATCTACGATAATTTCATTAGGTTTTTCAAAAAGATTATGTTTCATTCCTAAAATATCTTGGTAAGCTCCTAAAAGAAAGAAGCCTAAATAATAGGGTCTTTTTTTCAAATCTATATCGTGAAGAAATAGCGGGTTTTTTTCATCAAAATCAATTTCACCGTCAGAATCGCAAGTAATATCCCAAAGAGAAGCTGGACGAACCGCCTTTTTATCTAAATGATGAATCGGCATAATTGGAAAATTCTGATTTAAACCCCAAAAATCTGGCATCGACTGAAAAATAGAAAGGTTGATTAAATATCGCTCTTCAATTTTATGCAAAAGAGAATCGTAGCCGACAATATCTTTTTTATCAATCGTTAAAAGAATTTTCTTGATGATGAGGTTACCGAGAATTTCGATATTTGCTCTATCTTGTAAATCGAGATAGCCTAACTCAAAGAGAGTTTCAATAGAATCTAAATGTTCTGTGGTTTCGTGAAGAAGTTCAATATTTCCATAATGACCTAATTGTCTATCAATTTTCTTATAGATTTTTTTCAAAACTTTCACAATTTTAGGATTTTTCTCTTTAAAAATAAGATGTTTTTCGCAATAATCTTGAGAGAAAAGTTCTAAAACTGAAGTGACCAAAACAGAATGGTTAGCAGAAATAAATCTACCAAATTCAGTATAAATTATAGGATTTTGGATTCCTTTTTCATCGGTAATCTCTTTTATCAATTTAACTATTGTAGAGATAAACTCTTCAGTTGTGTAATTTCTGTTTTTCTGATTTTGATGTTGGCTGTAATCGACACCAAGCCCTCCGCCAATATTCACCTTATTTAAATTGTCCGCACCCAATTTTTTAAGTTCGGTATAAATCTGCCCAACTTCTCGTAATGCTTTTTGAACTGTGTAAATTGAATTTATTTGAGAGCCAATATGAAAATGTAGCATTTTGAAATTCTCTATAAATTTATCTTTTTTAAGTAAAACGATAGCCTGAATTAGTTCCGTCGCGGTCAAACCAAATTTTGAATCGATTCCACCACTTTTTGCCCAAGTTCCTGAACCGTAAGAATATAAACGAATCCGAATCCCGATATTTGGCATTTTTGCAAACTTTTGAGAAATTTTAATAATATCTTTGAGTTCGTTCAAACTCTCAATTATCAAAGTTACATTATGCCCAATTTGAGTTGCTAAAAATCCTAATTCAATCATTTCAGAATCTTTAAAACCATTTACTGTAATTGGGGCTTTGTGCGAATTTATTGCAATCGCTAAAAGTAATTCAGCTTTGCTACCTGCTTCAACTCCATAATTGTATTTCGGGGCAAACTTTATAAACTCGTTTAAGAATCCACTGTATTGATTTACCTTTAAAGGAAAAACTGCCTGAAAACCGCCTTGATAATTTTCTTTTTTTATAGTCTCTTGAAATGTTGAGTAAAGTTTTTCCATTTGTTTGTTTATCAGATGAGGTAACCGAATCAAAACGGGTGAATCGATACCTTTTTCTTTTGCTTTCTCAACTATTTCTAAAAGTGAGGGTTTTCCTCCGCGATTGATTTTGACAACTCCATTTTCTACAATAAAATTATCTTGACTCCAATATTTTAAACCATATTCATCTTGTTCCATTTTCTACCATTTTTCAAAATTAATTAGCTACATTTTAATCTAATTTTTAAGATTTGACAATTTTTATATTTATAAAAGAGAATGTATCAAGTATTTTAAATACTTAACTTTAAATTAATTTTTGCTAATGTATAATTTCAAGTGATATATACTGAATATAGAAAAATAGAGGAATACATTATGACACACACCTCAAACAAAGAGAGTGGATTAGTTTCAAAAGAAAATGAACTAGTTTTAGAAAATACAGAAATAAATAAGAATACCGCAACCAAAAGAAGAGGTCGTCCAGCACGAACTACAACAAGAAAAACAGAAGTAAAAACTCCTGTAAAAAAAGATACTGCTACAATCTCAAAAGTTAAAGTTGAACCTGTAAAAACAGAAATAGCTCAAACTCCAAAAAAAGTCGATGCTGAACCTGTGAAAACAGAAACTACTACGACTCCAAAAGTTGAAGCTGAATCTGTAAAAACAGAAATAGCTCAAACTCCAAAAAAAGTAGAAGTTAAAGCTGTTGAAACAGAAACTGTTACAACTCAAAAAGCTGAAACTAAACCTGCTGAAACAAATAAAACTACTGCGACTCCAAAAGTTGCAACCAAAACTACTAAAGCAAAAGCTGTGAAAAAAACGACTCCGAAAAAAGAGGAAGTTGCAGTTAAAGAAGCTAAAGAAATTATCAAAAAAGTTACAAAGGACGAAACAATGGCTGAAGAAGTTAAAAATGAAAATGATGTTGTCGAAGAAAAAAAAGAAGCTCTAAAAGAAGCTAAAGCGAAATTCAAAGAAGCTGTTACTTTAAGTCTTGATGAAGAATTAGCAAAAGTTGAAAATGTAGAAGTTATCTCTTCGCAATTTAACAAAAGTTCTGATTTTGTTGAAAATATGCTTACTAAATTAATGCAACATTTAGAAATGTCAGAAATTCAAGGTAGAAAAAGAGTTGAAGATGCTGTTGATGGACTTTTAGGTGATAATATTGTAAATGATATTGTTACAACTACTTTAGGTTATGTTGGCGGAAAAGCTGCTAAAGGTTACACAATGGGAACTGCTCCTGCTGTTGCTGTTTCAGGTGCTGTAAAAGGTGCTTACAAAAAAATCGTAGATTAATTTTCTACATTCAGGATTTCACTATTTGAATCCTAAACTTCATTATCGGGTTTGACCCGATAATCTTCTTCCAACTCTATCATCTACTCAATCTCAAATATATTATTCTTGTTTGCTATAATTTCAAACTAAATAAAGAGGATATGTATTAAAAATATGAATAAAGAACTTTTAACAACAAACGGCTATGATAGATTATCCGCAGAAATTAGAGATTTAACTCTTGTCGAAAGACCAAAAATTATCGAAGAGGTACAAATTGCTCGAGACCACGGCGATTTAAAAGAAAATGCTGAATATCATTCGGCACGAGAAAAGCAAAGATTAATTGATAAAAAGATTGGAGATTTACAAAAACTTTTGACCAATTCTCAAATTGTCAATCCTGCTGAACTTAATCATTATCAAGTTGGTTTTGGAAGCACCGTTACAATTTTGGATTTAAATACAGACGAAGAGGAAACTTACACAATCGTTGGAAGTTACGAAGCAGATTCTACAAACAACATTATCTCTTATCATTCTCCACTTGCTAAAAGTATGTTAGAGAAAGAAGTTGAAGATGAAATTGAATTACAATTACCAAGCAGAATTAAAGAGTTTGAAATTATAAAAATCGAATATAAAGGAATTAGTGTTGCAAATAAAAATTAAGAGATTATCTGATGAGGTAAAATTACCAAAATATCAGACGGCAGGTTCAGTTGGTTTTGATTTAGAGGCACAGGAAAATGTAGAAATTGCAGTTGGAAAAACTGCCCTCATTTCTACGGGTCTATCTTTTGAATTGCCTGATACTTATGAAATTCAAGTTCGTCCAAGAAGTGGTTTAGCTTTAAAACACTCAATTACAGTTTTAAACTCTCCTGGAACTATTGACAGCGATTATCGTGGAGAATTAAAAGTTATTCTTATCAATCACGGCACAGAATCTTTTAAGATTTCCATTGGCGATAGAATTGCTCAAGCTGTAATTAATAAAGTTGAGATCGTATCTTTTCAAGATGTTCAAACTATTTCTAACACAAATCGTGATTCCCAAGGTTTTGGAAGCACTGGTAAATAATAGTATAATTTGCTAACTTTAAAAGGATAAAAATTGAATAGAAATTTTTTGAATATTCCAGAACCTCCAAAAGAAAAGAAAAAAATCGGTCGAAAAATTTTAATGGTAGCTCTCCTTATTTGGGGAACTTTCCATTTATTTAATTCTAATATGTTTGAAGCTGAACCGCCTCAAATTGTCATAGATAAATTTAAATATTGGAATTTTAAAAAACCTATTAATTTAGTGATTACAGATAATAATGCAATTAAATCTTACAAAATTACTATGGATAATGGGGACGGCGAACTCTTTGAATATGCTAATGTTAAATTTGATGAATCCAATGTTACTTTAGTAGATATTAATATTACAATGCCAAAAAATAAAAGATTGACGGCAAGCTACACAACTATTTTTGTGACGACCACAGATTATTCAGATTGGAATTTTTTCAACGGAAATAGTGCTAAAATTAAAGAAACTTTTACGGTGGATAAACTTCGCCCAACAATTTCTATTATTGCTTCATCTTACGGAATTCGACGAGGTGGTGCTGCAGTAATTATTTTTAAAGTTGATGATAAACAATTTGACAGTATCGAAGATATTCATATTGAAACTTCAACGGGTCGAAAATTTATTCCTCAACCTTTTTACAATGATAGTCAGAAATATTTCATCTCTCTTGTTGCTTGGCCAATTACAGATATTAGCTTTCGCGGAATGGTTGTCGCAAAAGACAAAGCAGGAAATTTTTCTCAAAGTGTCATAAACCTATATTTAAAAGAGAAAAGATATAAAGTCTCAAATATTGTTCTTAAGAAAAATTTCTTAACTGGAAAGATTTCATCTCTTGCCTCTGAACACGAAAAAGCTGCCTACACAGATTCTTTAAGCGATTATTTTAAAATTGTAAATGAGGATATTCGAGGAATAAATGAAAAACTTCTTTTTGATTTAACTACTAAAATTGATAAAACAAGAATTATTACAGATTTTAAAATCATTCCTTTTGTTCCTTTGAAAGGTGCAACTTCTGTGGCTAGTTTTGGCGACCATCGAAAATATTATTATGAAGATGAGTTTGTAAGTGAAGCTTATCATATGGGTCTAGATATGGCGAGTGTTAAAATGGCTCCTATTATTTCAAGTAATAAAGGTGAAATTGTTTATAACAGTGATAATGGAGTTTATGGAACAATGCCAGCAGTTTCTCACGGTCTAGGTTTATATACAATCTACGGACATTGTTCAGCAACAAGAGTTCAGAAAGGTGATATTATCGATAAAGGTCATATTCTTGGAAATACAGGAAAAACAGGCTTAGCTTTAGGTGACCACGTTCATTTTGGTGTTTATGTTCAAGGAATCCCAGTTCGCCCTGAGGAATGGATGGATAGGAAATGGATAAAAGTTAATATTACCGATGTTATTGCAAGTGCGAAAAAGTTAATAGAAAGACAATAAATTGAAAGTAAAACAGAAAACTTTACAAAGTTTTGAATTTATATTATCAGATGGAGATGAAGAAAAAGTTTTCTCATATATAAATTTAAATGAGCCTTTATTAAAAGGTAATCTTTTAATTTTAAGCGGAGATAACATCTCCGATAAGATTCAAGAGTTCTTAAAAGATAAAGAAATTTGCTACATTAAAAAAGAGTGTGATTTAAAAACTAAAAATAAAGTAGTGAAAACATTGCCCGATATTTCACTTCAAGAAGCTATGGAATCTTTACAAAGAAGTGAAGAGCTTGAAAAAGTAAAACATAGCAAAGATGAAAATATTCGGGAAATTATTAAAAAACCAATTCGTTCAGGAACTTTTATAAAGACTTCAAACGACCTCATCATACTTGCTCAAATAAATAGTGGTGCAGAAATTGAAGTTTCAGGAAATATTGAACTTTTCAATAGTGTAAATGGGCGAATTATTTGTAATGGCTCATATATGCTAGTTCGGGATATTGGAGAAACTGGCTACATTATTTTTAATGGCATTATTTTAGAGAAAGAGAAGTTTAAAACTAAAAAAGCAAAACTTGTCAAACTGGATATAAATAGCAGATTAATAGTTGAGGAGTTGTAGCCAAAAATGAATGAAAAAACAGTCAAAAATATTATTTCAATATCTGGAACAACTCTTCATAAAGGTTGGAACTCAACAATCATCTTAAAACCTGCTCCTGAAAAAAGTGGCATCTATTTTATAAAAGATGGTGTGAAAATTCCACTTTCACCTGATTTCGTAATTGATACTCAAATGGCAACAACAATCGGAAAAGATGGAATTCAAATTCATACTGTTGAGCATTTGATGTCAGCTGTTATATCCCTAGGAATTACAAACCTTGAAATTGAGATAAATTCAAATGAACCCCCAATCTTAGATGGAAGTTCGATAGTTTTTTTAAATGAAATTGAGAAAACTGGAATTCAAGAGCAAAACACACCGCAAAAAAAGTTTATTATTGAAAAAGAGGTTTCTATTTCTGATGGAAATAAATTTGTTTCAATTTCTCCAAATCAAACAGGTTTTTTTATCAATTCAAAAATTGATTTCTCTCATAAAGTTATAGGAATTCAAGAGTTTCAATTAGAAGTTACTTTAGAAAATTATAAAAAAGAGATTGCTCCCGCTCGAACTTTTGGATTTATGAAAGATTTTGAATATCTCAAATCTCAACAATTAGCTCTCGGTGCAAACTACTCAAATGTTATAGTTATTGGAGATGATGAGGTTTTGAATGAAGATGGCTTACGATTTGAAAATGAGTTTGTTCGACATAAAATCTTAGATGTAATTGGGGATTTTTCAGTTTTGGGGATGCCTATTTTTGGCGAATATAAATCAGTTGCAAGTAGCCACACTCTCAATTATAAATTAATTAAAAAAATATTATCTGATAAAAGAAATTATAGTGTTAAAAGTTAATTTAGTAATTATTGCGATTGAATCTCCGCTACTTATTGGAATCTATGAAAATAATATTTTAATAGATAAAGTTGAATCTGACGGACAAACAAGCGAAAGTTTGCCAATGGAATTTCAAAAACTCTTAGAGAAATTTGAGATTGAGAATATTCTTTTTGCAAATGGTCCAGGCAGTTTTATGGCAATTAAAATTAATTATGTATTTCTGAAAACAATTTCAACTGTTTTAAATATTAAACTATTAAGTCAAGATGGTTTTTTCTTTAATTCAAACACTCCAATCCGAGCTATAAATAAAATGTATTTTGTAAAAAAAGAGCATAAGATAGAAATTGAAAAAGTTATAGATTTTCAGAAAACAGCTTTTGCACTTCCTCAAAAGTTTGAAATTGAAAAATATTCAGAAATTATAGAACCAAACTATATTTTACCATTTCTCTAAAAGGCGGTTTAAATTGAACACTTTACCAAATGGAATTGAGTTAATCGTAAAAGTTGAAAGCAACTCTTTTTACTATTTTCTAGGTCTAATATTCTTTTCAATTTTAATATTTTTCTTATTATTTAAGCTTGTAAAATGGCTTTGGAATAATCGAAAAACTAAGAAAACAGAAATCTTAAATATTCTACAAAATTTAGATTGGAACAACTCAAAAGATACAGCATACAAAATTACAAAATTTGGAAATCAAATAAGTAATGAACGAAGCCAAAAACTTTTAGATGATTTGATTATTGAATTGGAAAAATATAAATATCGCAAACATTCTGATGATATTTCAGAAGATGTAAAAGCAAAATTTCAAATATTTTTAGGAGTTGTAGAAAATGAGTAATATTCATTTTGAATATCCTGAAGCTTTCTTAATTCTGATATTTTTTTTAATTTGTGAAAGATTTTGTAAAGCTCGAATAAACTCGATTTTATTTCCAAAGATAAAATTTTTCTCTGGTATCAGTTTTTTAAATGCAGATTATCTCAAATACTTAAAATGGCTGACTATTATATTAATTGTCGTTGCAACCTCATCGCCATATAAAATATTGACTGAAACTGTCAAGCCTAAAAATGGTTTGAATATTGCCTTAATGCTCGATACAAGCGAATCGATGAGAGCTTTAGGTTTTCAACAAGAAAATAATAGGTTAAACCGTTTTGAGATTGTCAGAAACATTGTTGGCGATTTTATAGAACAGAGAAAACACGATAATTTAGGTTTGGTAGTATTTGGCGAGTATGCTTTTATTTCATCGCCATTAACTTTTGATAAACATATTTTAAAAGAGATGTTAAATCATATACATATTGGAATTGCTGGAAAATCAACGGCAATTTACGATGCGATTGGGCAAACTGTCTCTTTATTAAAAAGTGAAGAAAATGCTTCAAATATTGCAATATTAATAACTGACGGAATCAATACCGCAGGAATCCTACCTCGAGATAAAGCTATTGAATTAGCTAAAAACCGTAACATTAAAATTTATACAATTGGAATTGGTAGAATGGGTGAAATTAATCCTATCGATTTACAAGATATTGCGATGCAAACTGGTGGAAAGTTTTTTCTTGCGAGAGATGGAGATGAGCTAAAAAGAATATATGAAACTATCGACAGATTAGAGAAACGAGAAATAAAAGATTTAAGCTACGAGATTAAAGATTATTTATATTTTTATCCGCTTCTTTTTTCAATTCTACTATTGACAATTTGGATAACCTTAAGAAATCGTTAGTCAATAATTTTTGGTCAAGCCCGAAGATGATATTTCATCTAGGCTTAACCAAAATATCTAAGATTTAAGAAGTTATCTAACTACTAAACCTTCAAGAATATCTTTTTTTTCCTTTTCTTTTGGAAAAACTGTAATTTCATTATCTTTATATAAACCTGTTCCAACTGGAATAGTTCGACCGATAATTACATTTTCTTTCAAGTCTTGGAGGTGATCTACTTTTTGAGAAACAACCGCCTCTGTTAAAACTTTTGTAGTATCTTGGAATGAAGCAGCAGAAATAATACTATCCGCACCAACCGAAGCTCGAGTGATTCCTAAAAGATGAGGTTTCGCAATAGATGGTCGTCCGCCTCTTCTTAGGATATCTTCATTTGCAATATTAAATTTCTTTCGACTGATTAAATCACCCGCAATTAATTTAGTATCGCCACTTGCAAGAATCTGAACTTGTCGTAACATTTGAGAGTAAATAACTTCAATATGTTTGTCGGCAATATTAACCCCTTGACTTCGATAAACTTGTTGAACTTCACTAATCAAATATTGATGTAAAGCTCTTGCTCCAAGAATATGAAGAATATCGTGGCTTGAAACAATTCCGTCTGTCAATCTTTCACCCGCATGAACGAATTCACCTTTATGAACTAGGACTTGTCGGTTTTTGTCGATTAAATATTCTCGGACTTGACTCGTAACTAAGTTGGTAACAATAACTCTCTGTTTTCCTCTAAGAGGTTTTCCAAAGTCAATATTTCCATCAATCTCTGAAAGTTGAGCTAAATCTTTTGGCTTTCTTGCCTCAAATAATTCACTAACTCGCGGAAGACCCCCAGTAATATCTTTTGTTTTTGAGACCCCTTTAGTTTTTCTAGCGATAATATCTGCTTGTTCAACTCGGTCACTCTCTTTAACATTAATAATTGCTTTTGCTGAAAGTTGGTATCGAATTAAATCTCCGCCATCTTCAGGAGTAATTACGATTGTAGGAAGTTTTGTAACACTGATAGATTCGCTAACTTCTAAAGAAGAACCAGTTTGTGCATCTTTTCGCTCAATAACATTTTTACCCATTTCAAAGTTTTCAAAACTGATAAATCCTGTTTTTTCAGCGATGATTAAATCATTATGCGGGTCCCATTCTGTAATTCTATTATCAGATTCACCAGAAGCAGAAGCGATTAAAGTTTCTCTTGAAACATCTTCAAAATCATTTACTTCAATAATTGAACCTCGAGCAATGTAATGTCGGATAGCTTCTCTTTTTTCAGAATCAGAAATAACCGCAAAAAGACCTTTTTTAGTTACAACATCACCTTTTGTCTTTTGGATTGGTTCAAGATGGTCACCTTTTAGAATATAGAAATTGATTTTTCCATTTTCTTGAGCTTTAATATCTTGAGTAATTGGAACACCATCTTCAATCAAAAGTTCAGAAGCATAAGGGATTCTGTTTGGTACATTCCAACCATCTTTGATAATTTCTACAATACTTTCATCAGCTTGAACAAAATCGCCATTATCGTAAGGTAAGTAGAATTTTGCATCAATTTGCCCACCGATTCCAGCTAGTTCATTTGCTTTCGCAACATCACTTTTTCTAAGCTTGTATTTTTTCGTTTCATCATCATTTGTAATTGAGATAACTACCTCATCGTGGAAAATATCTTTATTAAATACTCCACTGAAAGGTGCTTTGATTTTTGGTTCAACTAATAGAACCGCAGCATTTCGTCTATTTGCTACAATTTTCTGACCTTTGGTATTTAGGAAAGTTTTAATATTGTAGAAACGGATAAAGCCCTCTTTTACAGAATGAATTGACCGTTCAATTTGAGTTGAAGTTGCAGTTCCACCTGTATGGAAAGTTCTCATCGTAAGTTGTGTTCCTGGCTCTCCAATAGATTGGGCAGCGATAATTCCAATCGCCTCACCTTTTTTCACAAGCTTAGCTTCGCCAAGGTTAATACCGTAGCATTTTGAACAAACACCATTTTTAGATTTACAAGTTGTTACGGTTCTAATTTCAACAGATTGAATTCCAGAATCAGTAATTGATTTTGCTTCTTCAGGTTCAAGAACAGTTCCCTCAGAGAAAAGTAACTCATTTGTAACAGGGTCGATAACATCTTGAATCAGAGTTCTACCAACAATTCTTTCATCTAAAGGTTCGATGATTTCACTACCAACTACAATACTTTGAGTTTCAAGTCCCTCGTGAGTTCCACAATCTTCCTCAATAATTTTTACATTTTGAGCAACATCGATAAGCTTTCTAGTTAAGTAACCCGCATTTGCAGTTTTAAGTGCAGTATCGGCTAAACCTTTTCTAGCTCCGTGAGTTGAAATAAAGTATTCAAGAACATTCAAGCCCTCTTTAAAGTTTGAGATAATTGGAGTTTCAATAATTGAACCATCAGGTTTTGTCATCAGACCCCGCATACCAGCTAATTGTTTAATTTGAGATTCTGAACCCCTCGCCCCTGAATCCGCCATCATAAAGATTGAGTTAAATCCATCTTTGTCAGCTCTAAATTGGCTCATCATTTGAGAAGATAGTTTTTGGTTGGTATTTGTCCAGACATCAATAATTTTGGTATATCTTTCTGTATCAGAAACTTCACCTCGTTCAAATTCATTTTGAATTGCAAGAACGGCAACTTTTGCTTCAGCAATCATTTTATCTTTTTCAGCAGTAACAATAATATCATCAGCAGAAATTGAAACACCCGCTTTTGTTGCATAGGTAAAACCAATATCTTTTAAGTTATCTAAGAATTCAGCTGTTACAGAAACACCACCAATTTTATAAACATAATCGATAATCGTTCCAACATCTTTTTTCTTTAGAGTTTTATTCCAAAGTTTTGATGGTACAGGAACTGGTAGAATTTCTTGAATTACCATTCGCCCTGGAGTTGTATGAACAATTTTGCCATCAACTTTTGTTCTAATTCTACTTCTAATATCTAAAGAATCGTGTTCCATTGCAATCATCATTTCATTAACATTTGCAAAAAGTTTATTCTCACCTACTAAACCGTGTTTTTCTAAAGTGATATAGTATAAACCTAAAACCATATCTTGAGATGGAACAGCAATCGCCTTACCCGAAGCAGGTAAAAGAATATTTGTAGAACTCAACATTAAAGTTTTTGCTTCCGCAATAGCATCAGAACTTAAAGGAATATGAACCGCCATTTGGTCACCATCGAAATCGGCATTAAATGCAGAACAAACAAGAGGGTGAAGTTGAATAGCTTTTCCATCAATTAATTTCGGGTGAAATGCTTGAATTGAAAGTTTGTGAAGTGTCGGAGCTCTATTTAGTAAAATAGGGTGACTTTCAACAATTTCAGCTAGTGATTCCCAAACTTGATTAGTTTTTTGTGAAATCATTCTTTTTGCAATTTTGACAGTCGGAGCATATCCTTTATCTTGCAATTTAGCGATGAGGTGCGGTTTGAAAAGTTCAATAGCCATAGTTTTTGGTAATCCACATTGGTCAAGTTTCAACTTTGGACCAACTACAATTACAGAACGACCCGAGAAATCGACCCGTTTTCCTAAAAGGTTTTGTCGGAATCGACCCTGTTTTCCTTTGATTATTTCAGATAGAGATTTCAAAGGTCTTTTATTTGGACCTTTGACCGCATTTGTCCGTCGAGCATTATCAAATAGGGCATCGACAGCTTCCTGCAACATTCTTTTCTCATTCCGAACAATAATATCGGGAGCATCATTCAGAATTAATCTTTTTAATCTATCATTTCTGTTGATAACTCTTCGGTATAAATCATTTACATCTGAAGTCGCAAACTTACTACCATCTAAAGCTACAAGAGGTCGAAGTTCAGGTGGAAGTACTGGAAGTTGAGTCAGCATCATCCACTCTGGTCGGTTATCAGAATTCAGAAAAGCTTCAACAACTTTCAATCTTTTTACAATTGTTTTTCGTTTTGCTTCTGATTTTGTTGAACCCATCGCTTCTTGAAGTTCTTCATAAACATCAACTAAATCGATATTTTCTAAAAGAGTTTTGACAGCTTCCCCGCCCATTTCAGCAACAAAACCATTAAGAGAAAATCTCTTTTCAAGTTCTTGGTATTGCTCCTCATTTAAAATATCATATCTATTTACTTTAGCAGTTTGTTCTGTATCGTAAAAAGTGTTTTCGCCAACTTTTAGAACGATGTAAGCTTCATAATAAAGAACTCGTTCTAAATCTTTCATTTTCACACCTAAAAGTGTTCCAATTCTACTTGGCAAAGAACTAACATACCAAGTATGAGCTACTGGAGTTACAAGTTCAATATGTCCCATTCGAGTTCGTCGAACTTTTGAGTCAGTAACTTCAACTCCACATTTTTCACAGATAACACCTTTGTATCGCATCTTTTTATATTTACCACAAACACACTCAAAATCTTTAGTTGGACCAAAAATCTTAGAGCAAAAAAGCCCGTCTCTTTCAGGCTTTAAAGTTCGATAATTTATAGTTTCAGGTTTTTTAACTTCACCAAAACTCCAAGAGAGAATTCTCTCTGGACTTGCTAGACGGAATTGAAGTTCCTTAATATCTATTGGTTGTTTCTCTTTTGGTTTCTTAATCTCAATCATTCGATTAGTCTCCTTTTTTCATATTAAGAATATCTAATTCTTCAGGCTCTTCTTCGACAACTTCTACATCAAGTGCAAGAGCTTGTAACTCTTTAGTCAATACAAATAGAGTTTCAGGAATCCCAGATTTTGGAATATTTTCACCTCTTGTAATTGCCTTATAAGCTGCCAAACGACCATCAACATCATCAGATTTAATTGTAAGCATCTCTTTTAAAGTCGCAGAAGCACCGTAAGCTTCTAAAGCCCAAACTTCCATTTCTCCAAATCTTTGCCCACCGAATAAAGCTTTTCCACCAACAGGCTGACGAGTAACTAAAGAGTAAGGACCAGTAGAACGAGCATGAACTTTTTCATCAACTAAATGGTGAAGTTTCAGAATATACATATATCCAACATTTACCCGCTCTTTGATTTGCTCACCAGTTCGACCATCAAATAAGACTGATTTTCCATCTTTATCCATTTTTGCTAATGCAAATAGTTGTTCAAACTCTTTAGCATTTACACCCTCAAAAACAGTAGTTGCAAATTTTACACCTTGCGACCAATCTCGAGCATATTTTAAGAATGCTTCTTGAGAAAGTGATTCAATAAACTCTTTGGCATTCATAAGTTTTGCAATTTTTGCAATCTTAATCATTTTACTTTTAAGTTCATTAACAAAATTCTTTTGAGCTTTTTCAAATACATTTAGCAATTCATCGCCAAGTTTTTTTCCTGCCATACCTAAATGCATTTCAAGAACTTGCCCAATATTCATACGAGATGGAACTCCCAGCGGATTTAAGACAACATCAACAGGTTTTCCATTTTCTTGATATGGCATATCAACTTCAGGAACGATATTTGAGATAATACCTTTGTTTCCGTGTCTTCCCGCCATTTTATCCCCAACTTTTAACTTTCGTTTAGTTGCGATATAAACAAGAACTTTTTTGACAACTCCATTTGGTAAAATATCATCTTTTTCAAGAATATTTACTTTTTCCTCGTGGTCTTCTCGTAGTTTCTCTTTTTCCATTTGGAAGCTATGCTTAATTTTTTCAAACTCTTTAGTAACAGCTCGACCAAATGCTTTTGACAAAGTATTTAAAGAAAATCTATTTGCTGATTTGATATTTTCCGCAGGAATATTTTGACCCGCCATATAATCTTTCTCATTAAAATAGATACTTTTGCTTAGTTCCTCTTTTGATAAAATAGATGAAAGTCTAAGAATTTCTTCTCTGTCTAACATATCCAATCTATCTTGGTGTTCTTTCTCTAATTTATCTCTAGCATCTTTCTCAACTTGTAAAGCTCTAGCATCTTTGTCGTAACCTTTTTTGGTAAAGATTTTGACATCAATTACAACACCTTCAGTTGATGGGGGGGCTACTAAAGATTTATCCATAACGTGCCCAGCTCGGTCTCCGAAAATTGCTCTTAACAATCTCTCTTCAGGAGTAGGTTTAACCTCTTTTTTAGGTGAAATTTTTCCAACTAAAATCATACCAGGTCGAACATATGTACCAATTTTGATAATTCCACTTTCGTCAAGATGAGGTATCTGTTCATCTTTGATTCCTGGAATATCTCTAGTGATTTCCTCTGTTCCGTGTTTTAATTCTCTTGCTTCGATATTTTTTTCATAAACATGCACAGAAGTATAAACATCTTCACGGATAATTCTTTCACTAACAACAATTGCATCTTCAAAGTTATAACCATTCCACGGCATCAAAGCTACAAGCATATTTTTACCTAAAGCTAATTCACCTTGGTCGATTGAAGCACCATCTGCAATAACTTGTCCCGCCTCAATAAATTCACCTTTTTTTACAATCGTATGCTGTGTAAAAGATGTATTTTGATTTGTTCTAAGGTTTTTTTGTAATCCGTAATGGTCAATGTAAGCACTGCCGTTAGCTTCGCCCATAATATAAATATTATTTGCATCAACTTTTTCAACAAATCCACTTCTATCAGCTTTAATAGCTTCCCAAGCATCTCGAGCAATTAGCTTTTCAACACCAGTTCCAACCATTGGAGCTTCTGAAATTAAAAGAGGTACAGCTTGTCGTTGCATATTTGAACCCATTAAAGCACGGTTGGCATCATCGTGTTCAAGGAAAGGAATCAGAGAAGCACCAACTCCAACAACCATATGAGGAGATAAATCAAATAGAGTAATATCAGATGATTTTTTCAAAACAATCTCGCCATTTACTCTAGCTTCAACTAACTCTTCTAAGAAAGTATTGTTTTTATCATTAATTTTATTTGAAGATGAAGCGATAATATGGTCTTCTTCTTGAGTCGCCGTATAATATACAACCTCATTTGAAACCACTCCATTATGCACTTTTTTATAAGGAGCTTCAATAAATCCGTGAGTATTTACTTTTGCATAAGTTGCTAAAGTATTAATCAAACCAATATTTTGACCCTCGGGAGTTTCAACTGGGCAGATTCTTCCGTAGTGAGTTGGATGAACATCTCTTACTTCAAATCCTGCTCTCTCTTTTACTAAACCACCCTCACCCAATGCTGAAAGTCTTCTTTTGTGAGTAATTTCAGAAAGTGGGTTTGTTTGGTCCATAAATTGCGAAAGCTGACCGCTACTGAAAAACTCCATAATTGTATTTGTGATAGTTTTTGAGTTGATGAGGTCGTGAGGCATAAATTCAGTAACTGCAATATTTCCAGCTTGAACTTTATCCTTAATTGTTTTCTGCATTTTAACAAGCCCTTTATGAAGCTCATTTGCAAGAAGTTCCCCGATTGAACGAATCCGTCTATTTCCTAAATGGTCTCGGTCATCGATATGTCCAATATTATTTTTAACTTTAATCAAATATTGAGCAGTTACGATAATATCTTCAGCTGTTAAAACTGTGATATATTCAGGAATGTTTAAACCTAATTTGTGGTTCATTTTCATTCGCCCAACTTGAGTCAGGTCATATCTTTCAGGGTCAAAGAAAAGCTGATTAAAGAATTCTTTCGCCTTATCGACACTTGAATAATTTTCACCTGGTCGCATAACTTTATAGATTCGTAGAACTGATAAATCGTTGTCAGTTGCATTTGAATGATTTGACTCACTTTCAAATTCTTTTTTCATAACTTTTAAGTTTTCATCATCAATCATAAATGCATTGATAACCGAAGAATCTACATTCTCGTCTAAATCATCGATAATTTCAATTTCAGTATCAGAAAAATCAGAAAAATCCATTTTATCAATTCTTGTTAGAGTATCAAAAAGAACCTCACCATTTTCATCAATAATTGGATTTACAATATGTCTTTCAACAAGATAATCCAATGGATATTCAAGTTTTGTTAAGCCACTTTTAACTAATTTATCAATTTTTCTTTGATTAAGTTTCTTGCCAATTTCAAGAATTAAATTACCTTTAATATCTCTTAATTCAAACTCAAATCTTCTATCAACAAAAGTTTCAGGATTAAAATCGAAAGTAAATTGATTTTTTTCTCTATTAACTTGAATTTTTTGAAATTTATAAAAGATTTTTAAAATATCTAGCTTTGAATATCCTAAAGCTCGGAACACAATTGTAATTGGTATTTTTCTTCGCTTGTTAATTCTCATATAAAGAACATCTTTTGAATCATATTCAAAATGAATCCAAGAACCTCTATCAGGAATAATTTGAGCAGTTGAAATCATCTTTTTAGTTGTCGCAGATTCTTCTTCTTTGAAAATAACCCCTGGACTTCTATGAAGCTGATTTACAACAACCCGTTCAACTCCGTTAATAATAAATGAAGTTCGGTCTGTCATCATCGGAATATCACGAATATAAATATTTTGCTCTTTTACATCTTTTATACCTATTTTCTCTTTTGTGCCTTCGTCTCTATCCCAAATAGTTAATCGAATCTTGATTTTTAAAGAAACAGAGTAAGTTAAACCCCGTTCCATCGATTCACGAACTGTATATTTTGGTTTAGTAACTTCAAGCCCTAGATATTCAAGTGTAATTTTATTTTGGTGGTGAATAGGAAATATAGAATTAAATACTTTTTCTATACTGTAATCGTTTGAGCCGTTGCTCATCATTAAGAAGTTTTCATAACTACTTTTTTGAAGTTGGAGAAGATTCGGAACATCAATCTCTTGGGCAGTCTTTGAAAAGTCTATCCTAAGTCGATTACCCGATTTTAAGCTGTTTAACATCAAAATACCTTATGATAAATTTTATTTTAGTGGTATAAATTAAAAACAAAAAAGAAAAAATTGTTTGAGAGTTTGTTCCCCCAAAATAGGGGGGAAGTGTGAAAAAGTGAAAGAAGTGAAAATTATTTAATTTCCGCTTTAGCTCCAGCATCTTCGATTTGTTTTTTAACTGCTTCTGCATCATCTTTAGAAACTGCTTCTTTTAAAGTTGTTGGAACACCTTCAACTGCTGCTTTAGCTTCTTTTAAACCTAAACCTGTAATTGCTCTAACAGCTTTAATTACATTGATTTTTTTAGCACCAATATCAGTTAAGATAACATCAAATTCAGTTTTTTCTTCAACAGCTTCACCAGCTGCCGCACCACCTGCAACCGCTACTGGTTGAGCAGATACACCAAATTTTTCTTCAAATTCTTTTACTAATTCTGAAAGTTCTAAAACACTTAAATTAGAGATAAACTCTAATACATCTTCTTTTGAAATTGCCATTTATTTTCCTTATATTTATAATATTCCCTATTCAGCAGGGTTTTCGTTTTCTGGATTCTCTTTAGCTTCTTTCAAAGCATTTAATCCAATTGTAAAGTTTCTTACTGGAGCCATCCAAACTGATGCTAACATTCCAAGTAACTCTTCTCGACCTGGAAGTTTAGCGAATGCTTCAACTTTTGCAGTGTCAGAAAGTTCTTTGTCAATGAAAGCAGATTTGATATCAAATTTATCATTTGAACTTGCAAATTTTGATGCAACTTTTGAAGTGCTGATAGCATCATCACCCCAAACAAAAATATTCATATGAGATAAACTCATTCCAGTTAAACTACTATTATTTAAAGCAATATTAGCTAATCTGTTTTTTACAACTTGCACTTGAACATCTTGCTCTTTTGCAGAAACTCTTAATTCTTCAAGTTCTGTATGAACAATTCCCTCATAGCCACAAGCAATAATTGCACTAGCTTCACCAAATTGTGAAGTTAAATTCTCAACTACTTGTTCTTTTTCTTTTCTTGTCATTTTTTTCCTCCTTTCCGACTTCAAACTTCAAGCTGGTAAATTAAGGCAAAAGCCACCAACTATCTTCAGTCTAAGATAAACCTAAAAAGGTTCTATTTAATATCAGCCAAAACTGCTAAATCAAGTTTGATAGCAGGACTCATTGTTAATGAAAGTGAAGCACTTTTCACATAACGACCTTTTGCTGAAGCTGGTTTCTGTTTATTTATAGCTTTAACAAAATCAGTTATATTTTCATCAATTTGTTCAGCAGTGAAACTCGCTTTCGCAACACCAGCATGCATATTTCCTTTTTTATCAACTCGGAAATTTACTTGACCAGCTTTTAAGTTGCCAATAGCTTTTGTAACATCCATAGTTACAGTTCCAGTTTTAGGGTTAGGCATTAAACCTTTTGGCCCTAAGATTCTACCGATTTGACCAACAAGCCCCATCGCATCAGGAGTAGCTACGGTAATATCAAAATCAATTTTACCTGCTTTAATGTCAGCAACTAAATCTTCAGCTCCAACAATATCAGCACCAGCTTTTCTAGCTTCGTCAGCTTTCGCACCTCTTGCAAATACCGCAATTCGAATCTTTTTGCCCGTTCCGTGAGGAAGAACAACAGAACCACGAATCATTTGGTCAGCATGTCTAGGATCTACACCTAAATTCATTGAAACTTCAACAGATTCATCAAATTTTGTAGATTTCAACTCTTTTAATAGAGCAGATGCTTCTTTAATAGTGTATAATTTTTCACTATCAATTTTCTCTTTTATCTCTTTATATCTTTTGCCTACTTTTTTAGCCATTTTAAATTCCTAACAGAAATATTTTCCTACCACTATTTTTGTATCTTGTGGTGAGATATGAAAAGCGATTAGCCCTCGATTGTGATTCCCATACTTCTAGCACTACCAGAAATAATTTTCACCGCTTGTTCTTCGTCATTTGTATTCAAATCCGAAATCTTCATTTTTACAATTTCCAAAACTTGGTCTTTTGTAAGTTTTCCAATTTTATTTTTTAATGGATTATCACTACCTTTTTTAAGTCCAGCAGCCTTTTTAATTAGAGCTGAAGCAGGTGGTTGTTTTGTGATAAAAGAAAAACTTTTATCAGCATAAACTGTAATTACAACAGGAAGTTTGAATCCCATTTTATCTTTTGTTTTTTCATTAAAAGCTTTACAGAATTCCATAATATTTACACCTCTTTGACCCAATGCAGGACCAACTGGTGGAGACGGATTAGCTTTTCCAGCCTCAATTTGAAGTTTTATATAACCAGTAATTTTTTTAGCCATAAACAGAAACCTTTATTTAATTTTAGTCTTCTACTTTCTCAACTTGAGAATATAGAATATCAACGGGAGTACTTCTCCCAAAAATAGGAACATTTAGTTTCAACATTCCATTATCAACATCGTACTCTTCAACAGTTCCAGTAAAGTTTGCAAACGACCCCTCGTTTATTCGCACAGATTCACCTTTAATAAAGTCAATTTTTGGGCGAGGTGCTGGGCGGTTTTTCACTTTTTCTAAAATTTTATTAATATCTTTTTCTGATAAAGGTGTTGGTCTATTTGACTCACCTACAAATCCAGATACCTTTGAAAGAGATTGAATATTTGATAATAAAATATTTTGAGAATCTAAAAGTATGTTAGCAAAGACATATCCCGAATAGAGAGATCTTTCAGTAATACGCTTTTCACCATTTTTGATTTCAATAACATCTTCGGTTGGAACAATTACTTCAAGAATTGATTCCTGCAAATTATCCTCTTCAATTAAGTTTAGAATAGCTTGTTTTGCACCTTGCTCTTGACCCGCATAAGTTCTAATGCTATACCATCTATGTTCTGTTGTTGCCAAATTAATTTCCTAATAAAGCAGAAAGAGAAGATGACATAATAAAATCAACTAATGCTAAGAAAAGTGAAATAAATGTTACTACAATAAAAACAGAGAAAAATGCACTTTTTACTTGTGGTTTTGTGGGAAAGATAACTTTGGAAAGTTCCGTTTTAGCATCTTTGAATATCTTTGAGAAATTAGCCATATCTTATAAAATCCTTAAAAGTGGCAGGCCAGGAGGGGCTCGAACCCACGACACTCGGTTTTGGAGACCGATACTCTACCAACTGAGCTACTGACCTATATTTATTAAAAGTTAAGTTCCCACCCACGAAGTGAGTAGGAAAAAGGACTAAAGTTTAGCCTCTTTATGAGTTGTATGTTGTTTGCACCATTTACAGTATTTTTTAGCTGTAAATTTAGCACTCTGAGTTTTCTTGTTTTTAGTTGTGTGATAATTTCTTCTCGCACACTCTTCACAAGCTAAATGTATAGTTTCTCTCATTTCAATTACTTACTAATTTTAGTAACAACTCCAGCACCAACAGTTCGACCACCTTCTCGGATAGCGAATTTAGTACCTTCTTCAAGAGCAACAGGATTGATTAATGTAGCATTAATTTTTAAATTATCACCAGGCATAACCATTTCAACACCCTCTGGAAGAGTGATTGAACCTGTAACATCAGTTGTTCTTACATAGAATTGAGGTCTGTATCCGTTAAAGAATGGAGTATGTCTTCCACCTTCATCTTTACCTAGGATATAAACTTCAGCTTCAAATTCTGTATGAGGAGTGATTGAAGAAGGCTTACAAAGAACTTGACCTCTTTCTACTTCTTCTTTCTTAATACCTCTGATAAGAATACCACAGTTATCTCCAGCAACACCTTCGTCCATTTCTTTTCTGAACATTTCGATACCAGTTACAGTAGTTCTTTGAGTATCTTTAATCCCAACGATTTCAATTTCTTCGTTAAGTTTAATAGTTCCTCTATCGATTTTACCTGTAACAACAGTTCCTCTACCTTGAATAGTAAAAACATCTTCAATAGGCATTAAGAAATCTTTTTCAGTATCTCTTTCAGGTTCTGGAATATAAGCATCAACTTCAGCCATAAGAGTAACAATCTTTGCAGACCAATCACCTAATGTACCAGTTTTAGCTTCTTCTAAAGCTTTGTATGCTGAACCAACAACGATTGGAGTATCATCGCCAGGGAATTCGTATTCGTCAAGTAGCTCTCTGATTTCCATTTCAACTAATTCAAGAAGTTCTTCGTCATCAACTAAATCTTCTTTGTTCATGAAAACAACAATATAAGGAACACCAACTTGTCTTGAAAGTAAGATATGTTCTCTTGTTTGAGGCATCGGACCATCAGCAGCAGAAACAACTAAAATAGCACCGTCCATTTGAGCAGCACCTGTAATCATATTCTTAACATAATCAGCATGTCCTGGGCAATCAACATGAGCATAATGTCGAGTTTCAGTTTCATATTCTACATGAGATGTAGCAATAGTGATTCCTCTTTCTCTTTCTTCTGGAGCATTATCAATTTGATCATAATCCATAAGTTCAGCACCGCCTTTTACTGCAAGAACTGCTGTAATAGCTGCTGTTAAAGTAGTTTTACCGTGATCAACATGTCCAATCGTTCCGATATTAACATGAGGTTTATTTCGTTGAAATTTTTCTTTAGCCATTTTCTATCTATCCTTAAAAAATTTAATGATATTTTATCTATTATTTTATGTATAGGCAAGTTTAGTTCTTTATGAGCTCCAAAAAATTATGGAGCCCATAGACGGAATTGAACCGTCGACCTCTTCCTTACCAAGGAAGTGCTCTGCCTCTGAGCTATATGGGCACAAAGAAGCTCAAGACAATTATTATTTTAAATTGAATTTAAAAGCCGATACAAAATAGATAATATCTTTTATATTTGGAAATGGAGCGGGAAACGAGATTCGAACTCGCGACATCCTGCTTGGAAGGCAGGGGCTCTAGCCACTGAGCTATTCCCGCTCTGTTAAATGGTGGTGAGAGAAGGATTCGAACCTTCGAAGGTAAAAACCAGCAGATTTACAGTCTGCCCTCGTTGGCCACTTGAGTATCTCACCACAAAGTGTTTATCGTCATTAGAAAAATAGTGGAGCTGGATATGGGACTCGAACCCGCGACCTGCTGATTACAAATCAGCTGCTCTACCAACTGAGCTAATCCAGCATCTTTCAATTTTCTAAATTGATGGCGGAATTATAATCAGAAAAAAAAGAGATGTCAAGTCTTTTTTTTAAATATAAGAGAATTCAGATTATTTACATATAAAATATAGTGAAATAAAAATAAAAAGACAATAAATACCCCGTAGAATAGGGGATTGATTTTTATATTTTAGAATTGCAAACCAATAACTGTAATATCATCACTTTGTTCAAAATCTGATTTAAAATTTTCAAAAGAGTCTAATAAAAGTTGTTTTTGTTCGGAAAACGGTTTTTTGTGATGTTCTAAAAGAAGTCTTTCAAATTTGCCTTTACCAAAACGAGAGTCGTTTCCGCCTTCTTGGTCAATAATGCCATCGGTGGCAAGATAGAGATTTGTTACAGAATTATCAAGTTTCATATAGAATTCAGTATATTCTTGATCGTATTTGGTTCGAATAAAGCCAATATTTTTTCTATCTGATTTAAAAATTTCAAGTGTATTATTTCTAATTATATAAAGTGGAGTTTTAGCTCCTGCATATTTACAAACTCGGGTTTCTTTATTGAAGTAGAATACTCCGCCGTCAAAACCAGCATTAGATTTTGATTTTGAGCCTTTTTCTTGTTTTAACATAGTTTTAATATATTTATTAAAGTAACCTAAGATTTTAGCAGGGCTTGATTCAAGTTTTCCAATATTAATATCTGCGATGATTTGAGTTTCGATAGCTTTAACAAGCATAGTGACAAAGGCTCCAGGAACTCCGTGTCCAGCTCCATCGATAATCATAACAATGATTTCAGGAGAATTATCTAATTCGGTTATAAAATAAATATCTCCGCCAACAACATCGCGAGGTTTCCAGAATGTGAAGAAATCTTTAGTATATTTTTCTATAATTTTATGCTCAGGTAAAAGAGCTTGTTGAATCAAAGAAGAAAATTTAATAGAATCTTTAATATTTTTGTTGAATTTTTCAATATCTTTTGTGTGTAAATCTATCAAACCTTTCATATAGAAAAATTCTCGATTCATTTCACCAATTTCATCATTATAAAAAATTTGCTTTTGAATATTTTTATCACCATTTTGAAATTTTTTCATAATAGAAATTAGATATTCAACTGGGATATTAATTTTATGATGAGACATAATAAAAATTACTATATTTGCAATTATAAAAATAATTCCAAGAATAAAAATAAGATAAAACTCATTTTTTACTTTAATATTTAAATCTTGAATTGCTACATTTGTTCTTTCATTAACAAGAAATATAAAATCATCAATTGGGAGCATTATCTTATATTTTTCTAAATTATATTCTTTGCTATAAAGCAGTTTTTTAGCTAAGTCTAAATCGCCTACTTCAACAGCCTGAAATGCTTGAACTTCAAGATTTACTAGTTGGTCTGAATTATTTTTAGATTCTATTAATTTCTTTCGCTCGTAATCTAATAAAGGTAAGTTTTGAAAAATGCTCTCTAAAGATTGTGAAGCTGAACTTGGGTATCTTTTGGCTCGAACTTCAGGACTCAAACTCCAATATATACTATTATAATTTTTTGGACGGTGCATATCTCCACTTCTAATTTTTAAAACATCTAAATATTGTTGTTTATATTTAATGTCACCTGTTGTAACATAGGCTCTAGCAAAATGAGTTAAATTATCTGAACTTTGTTTAAGTTCAGTTACTGCATTTAAAATCTTAAATTTCGTAATTTGGGCGGTCGATAGTTTATTTTCGGTTCTATCTAAAACAGCAATCTGAAAAATTAAAATTACAATAGTGATTAGTTCAAAACTAATAATTAAGATATTAAAGGTTTTAATATTAATATGAAGAATATATTTCTGAATAAATTTTGTTTTAATAAGTAATATTACAATTAAAAATAATATAAGGGGAAGAAGTATTAAATTTTCAGTAATAATACCTTGAAAAGAAATTGATTCATCAGCACGAATATTGACAATAGTTTGAGCATTATTATCTTCAATCCATTTAGAGATAATTTTATCTCTTTCATTTTGGGGAATTGCAGCAAGAGCTTTTTCTAAAATTGATTTTAATAGAGGTTCATTAATATTAGAAAATAGATGAAGTTCAAAAGCTTTCAGATAATTTTGAGGAACTTCTTTTAATCCAATAATTAAGTCTTGTTTTATTTTTGTTTTAATGGTAATTGAGCCATCAAAAAGAGCATCTACTTCACCATTTAAAACTTTAAAGATAGATTCATCTAAATTTTGAGTTTCAATTATGTTAATATCAGGAAGCTCCTCAGAAATTTTATCAATTGTCGCAAAACCTTTAATTATGGCTAATTTCTTATGTTTTAAATCTTGTAAAGATGAAATTCTAATATTATTATCTTTAATAAATAGAGCATCTTTCATTGTAAAATAGCCTTTTCCATACAATCCAAATTGAGCTCTTTGTTTTGTATAATATGTAGCAGGTAATAAATCTAGTTTCTGCTGTTTAAAATCATTTAATAAATCATTCCACAAACCTGTTTTTATTTCAAATTTTAAATTGCTAATATGAATTACTTGTTTAAGGAAGTCTCCTGCAATGCCATCAAAACCATTTTTACTTGTTGGGAACATAATAGGAGTCCAATCTTCAATGCCAATTCTTACGATATGGGATTCTCTCCAATCTAATTCTTCTTGTGTTAAATTTAACTTATTGAATACTTGATGTTTTATTTCATAAAAGATTTGCTCTTTAAATGCTCGAATTAGATTCATTTTCTCTGTAACAACTTTAAACCATTCTTTTGAATCTACTGAGATATTAATCTCTGCAAATCTTTTCATAGCAATTTTTTCTAATTCGACCACTCTTTTAACCGATTCGTTACTAATATACTTGGCATATAAAACATAGACAGCTTTATTTGTGCTGTTCAAAAATCTTTTTAAAGCTATTTTTTCTTTCATATCTGCTGTCAAATAATATTGATACAACTTTTTAAAATCTTTATTTTCAGAAAAAAGAGCTGTTAAAATTGACCTTTTTTGTCCAACACTCTCTTTGTATATTAATAAATAAGAATAATTCTGTAACTTACTTTTAACCTCATCATTTATAAATTCGTCTGAAAGAGATGTAATTAGCATTATCATAATTGATATATTATTTGTATATTCTGCAAATAGCCGTTCAAAATCAATATCCCTATTAATAACAGATATTCTTAATTCTTTAATATTTTTGATTACTTCTTTAAAAGTATGATACTCTGTATTTAAATGATGATTCTTATGTTCCGTAATTAGAAACTTTTCTAATTGATGCATTGAAATATCTGCATCATTTTTTAACTCTACTAGTTCATTTTTAAATTTATCTGTATAAGAACTTATATATCCTGAAGATGCCCCCCTCTCTTTTTGTAAAGTATGAATAGAATGAGATAACAATGAAATTATTGACATTTCTTGAGTTTTATCAAGATTTACACTATACAAATAAAATGTTATTACAAAATATAATAATAGAAATTTAAACAAATGGTTTCCTTCTTTTTTAGAAATTTAAACTAAATTAATTATTCGTTACACTGAATAGGCTTTCGTTGAGGTATATATAAATCTGCTTTAAATACATCTGTGCCATCTAATTTTTTTAGCCAAATAGTAGATTCTTCGCCTATATTAGAAGCAATGTAATGCAATGAAAACTCTTGGGGATTCACTGCAATATTTTCTATTCCCGAAATTATAATATATTTTAAGTTAGATGTTGTGTTGATTTCACTAGCCTTAATTGTAATTGTAACCTGACTATTATTAGAACTATTAAAACCGTTTTGAGTATCAGCAATATAAAATACTTTGTAGGATATATTAAAATCTATTCTGCCACTCGAAAAGTAAAACTGCTGACCATTCCAATCGTCAATATCATCAAAACAGTTTATATTTGTAGTTTCAGAAAAACTATCCGATGAGGTTGCAGAAATTCTAGTACTATTATATTCTCTATCCATTCTGAAAAATCTTCTTGTCGCATTTATATCAGGTGTTTTTAATTCATAAGCTCTCTTTACAGTAGAATCTTGTCTTTTGAAATTGGAACTATTTGTATCAAGAACTCTGTTGAACCAATAATATTTATCGCTATCGACTGTGAAACCATCTCCGCTAGAATAGGAATAATTATCTTCGCTATTCTCGTCCCAACGATACACAGACATATTAATTGTTTCTAAAACGGTTTGAAATAAGATATCTTTGGAAACTATACTTTTTGCGGAACTATTTATAGTTTTGAGTAGAGTTGGGATAATAGATAAAATAATAGCTATTATCACAATAGAGAAAAGAGTTTCGAGAAGTGAAAATCCCTTTTTAGCCATCAATTTTTGAGATTGAACTAGATTTGACTTTTCTAAATCGTTCCATAATATTGCCCTCGATAGAACCGACTTCACTAATAATAATAACTCCGCCTTTCATAATTGCATCATCAGGAATTATCTCAATATTTTTAAGATTTGATAAGCCAGCTTTCACACTTTCAAAATCATTTAAATTCACTCTAATTTTAATCTCTTTTGCATCATCAAGTTTTTTAATAAGTCCATTTGCTAAATTTATTGCAACTTGTCCGCTGTTAAAAGATATTTCAGATTCGATAACCTCTTTTGCAATTTCAATCGAAGTATGAACAAGCTCTTTTTCAACTGAATTCATCATACTTGAAACTTGATTTGATAAATCCTCAAGCTTTTGAATTGATGTTGAAAGTTGAGAAATTTGTCCGCTATATTGATTTTCCATTTCTGTTTTTGCTTGTAAAAGTCCAGCTTGAATCCCTTGCTGAAAAGATGTCTCTTTTACATTTGACATCTCGGTTTTAAACATTGTGTCTTGTTGCGAAAGTTGATTTTGCACTTTTACCAGCTCATTTGTTAAATTATCTGTTTTTTCCAACAATGAATTTATTAGATTGTCTCGTTTTGATAAGTCCTCAATAGTTTCTACTGCATTAATTTGTGGTGCAGAAATAAAGTTTTCTGTTTTCACTTCATTAATTGCTAACGGTTGAAAATCTTCATCAGAACTTCTTTCAAGATGTGATGAATCTAAATTCTCAAATACAAAACTTTTGATAACGTGTTTTTCTTTTCTTTTGCCTCTAATAATTGACATTTTTTAATTCCCTCTTTATTTTAAATAATAGATTATCGGGTCAAGCCCGATAATGACAATTCCTCTATCTTATAAATCTAACATTCTTTCAAGAGCTAATTTTGCATTTTTTTGAACTTTTTCATCAAGTTGGATTTCATAAAATGGATTTCCATCTTCAATACTTTTCAAAGAGTTGTAAATATCCTCTAAAGTAGTTTCGTTCATTGTTGGACATTCAGGTTTTGTCGAAGATAAAACATAGGTATTTTTTGCTCGCAACCGATTCACCATATTAAACTCTGTGCCAACTGCAACTTTTTGAGATTCAGGTAAATTCTGAACAAATTTAATAAGTTGAGAAGTTGAACCCACAAAATCAGAATTTGCCACAATTTCAGGGTCGCATTCAGGATGAACTGCAATTAAAATATCAGGATATTTTTCTCTGTAAAAGTTAATATCATCAACAGAAAAAAGTTGATGAACTGAACAAAAACCATCGTAGCAAATCACATCAGAATTTTGATGAACCTCATCGACTTTATCTCCAATCACATTTAAGACTGAAGATTTCAAATTCATCTGATTTGCAATATTCTGTCCTAAACATCTATCTGGAACAAAGAGAATTTTTTTACCACTTTGAATTGCGGAATTAATAATTTGATGAGCATTTGAACTTGTACAAACTAAACCACCCATTTCTCCGACTTTTGCTTTAACTTCAGCACTAGAATTTATATAAGTAATAGGTAAAATATTATTTTTGGGAATTCCACTTTTTTCAAGAAGCTCAATAGATTTATCGTAGAATTTTCCATCAATCATTTGTGCCATTGAACAACAAGCCATTTTCGGCATAATTACCCGCTTCTTTGGATTAAGCACTTTTACACTTTCACCCATAAAAGCGACACCACAAAAAAGAATAAATTCAGAATCGCTATTTATAGTCTTCTTAGCTAACTCTAAACTGTCGCCTGTAATATCAGCTAGTTGAAAAACTTCATCTTTCTGATAAAAGTGAGCAACAATATTTACATCTAAACTTTTTTTCAGTCGCTCAATCTCTTTTATCAAATCTTCTGGATTAAGACTCTCCATATTTTATATTCCTATAATTTTAATTACGAAATTGTATCATCTAATCTAGTATCGGATTCATTGAAAAATTGGGACTTACTAAATGTTGATATTTCTTATATTTTAGTCAAAACTTAATAAAATATATTTTCTTTAGCTAAAGCTTGTCGAATCGCTTTCATACTTTTTTGTTTATTAAAACACCAATCTGGAGAAATCAGAGAACTATTTTCAATTCCCGCTGAAAGTCGTTGAATTGAAATATCTTCGGGTAACTCTTTCAAAGATAAAACTATATTTTTAATATATTCATCTTCTGAAATTGGCTCAAAACTCCCTTTTCTAAAATGATTTGCTAAAGCAGTTTTTTCAACCACATAAAGCGGGTGGATTTTTATAGAATCTATTCCAAGCTCAAGACTTTTATGAAAACTTTTTTGCATCATTTCTGAATCCTCGTCAGGCAATCCGTAGATGAGGTGTCCGCACACATTCAAATCATAGCTTTTTGTTTTCAAAATCCATTCTTCCATATTTTGATAATTATGTCCGCGATTGATTTTCTCTAAAGTTTTATCAAAAATTGATTGAATTCCATACTCAACCCAAATCTCATAATTTTTTGATAAGGTTTGAAGATATTCCAAAACCTCATCGCTAATTGAATCTGTGCGAGTTCCAATACTCAAACCAACCACATTATCAAAACTTAAAGCTTTTTCGTAAAGAGTTTTCAAAGTTTCCAAAGGAGCATAAGTATTTGTAAAAGCTTGAAAATAGATTAAAAACTTTTTCGCCTTATATTTCTTTGAAATCTGCTTTGATATGTTGGTAAATTGAAACTCCAACTCTTTAACCTGTTTTTCAAGCAGAATATTTTCCGCTGTATCCATATTTAAAGAGAATCCTTTAATTTTTTCAATTCTATTTAAGCTTGGATTAAATGACTCATTTTCACAGAAAGTACAACCGCCTCGAGTCACTTTGCCATCAATATTTGGGCAAGTAAATCCTGAAAGAGCAATCGGTACTTTATAAACTTTTTCCCCAAATTTATTTTTTAGGTATCTTCCAAATGTTAGAATTTCTTTCAAATCTGATTCTTTCTTAAAGCTTTCTTTTAATTTGGAGTTTAACAAAATTTTCTGTGTATTTTCGATGTTTTAAACAAACATAAGGAATTTATTAAGCCCAAATTTATTTCTAAATATCTATTCATCTACATATATAATTGTCAGATTGCAATGTTAAAGAAATTAGATTATCTTATTATAAATATAACTTAATTACTATAATTTATATTACTCTCATAAAAATATATTATACTTCAAATTAAAAAGATTTAATATGCTTAAAGATTTTACAAAACTAGAAACTTTTTTAGTCGTTGTTAAAGAAAGAAGTTTCTCAAAAGCTTCTGCTAAACTGGGAATTTCTCAACCTGCCGTTACTCAACAAATTAAATTTGTTGAAGATTACCTAGATTCTAGAGTTGTAGAAAGACGAAAAAATGGAATTAAGCTAACAAAAGAGGGCGAGGATTTTCATAGAATTGTAGTGAAACTTTCAAAAGCTATCCAAAATGCTGAAAAAGATATTATCAGAATTATCAATAAAGAATTTACTTTTAAAATTGGTTCAACTTTTACAATCGGGCATTATATTATTCCTAAACATTTAGAGGATATTAAAGAGCAGATTAAAAATGATGTATTTATTTCTATTGATAAATCAAATAGAATTATTGATATGTTACTTGATAAAAATATTGATGTTGCCTTGACCGATACTCCTGTAAATGAAGATGGAATTATTTCTAGAAAATGGGACGATGATGAATTGGTACTTTTTAGCAACCAACAAATCCCCGCTATTCTTGAAAAAGAAGACCTGTTTAAATTTAATTGGATTTGTAGAGAAGAGGGTAGCCCAACTCGGAAACTGATTTCTGAAGCTTTAGATGAAATTGATGTGGATTGTTCATCTTTTAATGTTAAAGGAATTGTAGATAATTCAACTTTAGCAAAAGAGACCATTCTTCATTGTATCTTTAAAAATACTCCAACGATTTCTGTTATTTCAAGAACAGCAATTCAAAAAGAGTTAAAAGATAAAACACTATTTGAAGCTCGATTAAAAGATACAAGATTGATGAGGTCTCTTTATGTTTCATACAGTCGAGAAAGACGAAAAGATGCTTTTATTGATAAAGTTATCAAATTCATTTCAAACATTAAAATTTAATTTCAATCTTAATAACTGACTAAATAAATTGTCGGGTCAAATTCGACAATTAATCTAGTCAGTTCCATTCTTTCCTATTTTAATAAAATCCGCAAACCATTTTTTATATTATTTAAAAGATAAATATCTGTAACCCTAATATATTTTGATGTTTTTGGAATCTCCAGATTTAAATCTAATGTTTTCTTATTTTGTTTAAAAACTTGTATCAAATTCAAATCTTTATCATAAAAAGAAATATATGGATGCCATTTATTTCCTCTACTTGAAAATTTCAATTTTGAACCGCTGTCAATATTTAACCAATAATCAAATACTGGAGTTCTTAGAAAGATTCGTTTATTTTTTTCTAGTTTTGTAATATGTAATTTTGCATTTTTGGTATCAATTATAAAATTCCACTCAAAAAGTGCTTTTCTTTCAATGTCAATAATTCGACAATTTTTTTTAGCCAAAGATGAATAGAGTAAAGTTGGGTCTAAAATGTAATCAGAAATAAATTCTATTTTCCATAAAAAACCTTTTTTATCCCGAGTTGCCTCCAATATTCGATATTTAAAATACCCCAAATCTTGTAAAGAATCAGAAATTAATTTCATAAAAAATATTGGGTCTCCCGCACCCTTAAAAGAGATTTGAATCGAATGAGGTTTTTTTAAGAAAACTTTTAAAATTCCATTATTCTTTAATTTAGTTAAAATTGAAAGAATTCTTAGCTGTTTGCCATTTTGAAATTTTTTCTCATTTTGAAAAATCTTTTTAATTAAAGAGCGATGTTTCCGAAAACTATCTTTGCTAATAATCTCTTCAATAAAATTCATAACGGGTGAAGAGACAAGAGTTGAGATTGAAAACAGCAGAATAAAAACAACTCTACCCATTTTCTATCTTAACCTATCAATTAAAATCGCAGATGCCACACTTACATTTAGGGAATCAAACTCTTTTGACATTTCGATAGTGATTTTTTCATCAACAGATTTCAAAACACGGTTTGGAATTCCATCAGATTCACTTCCAAGAATTAGAACTTTTTTCTCTGGAGATTCAACTTTTCTTACATCTTTTCCATTAAGAGTTGCACCAAAAATTTTAAAATCTTTCTGCTTTGCTTCATTAATAATATCATAGATATTTTTGAAATGGGCAACTTTCATATCAAAAACTGCTCCTGAACTTGTTCGCACCATTCCGTCGAATTTCAATTCATTAATTCCTGAAACGATAATTCCATCAACTCCTAGAGAGTAGGCAGTTCGGACAATTGAACCTATATTACCCACATCTGTAATTGAGTGAAGAATTAGTACAAATTTAGATTTCTTTAAAATTTCTGTATAGGGAGTTAGTTCGACATCATCAATTTCAGCTAAAAAACCTTGGTGATTTCCACCTTTTGCCATAGCTTGAGCTTTCATAAAATCTAATTTTAAAACTTCAATACCTGAAAATTTTCTAAAAATCTCTTTATCTACATCTTTCGCTAAAAATATTTTCTTAACGACATTTCGCTTATTCTCTAAAAGATAGAGAATGGGTTGTTTTCCATATATAATCATAAATGAAATAATAGCAAAATTAGAAATTTTTCTTAGTTAATTTGAAATAGAGAATTTATGAAATTATTGACTAATTTTCAATTTCTATACTATTATGTCATAAAATATTTTTTATAGGATAAAAATGAACTTTACACCAATTGACGATAGAATCTTAGTTAAAAGAGAAGTTGAAGCCACAAAAACTGTTTCAGGAATTTATATTCCAGATTCAGCAAAAGAGAAACCTCAGCAAGGAAAAGTTTTAGCAGTTTCAAAAAAAGCTAGTGAAGATATTTCGGTAGATGATACAGTTGTATTTTCAAAGTATGGAGCGGTTGAGTTAGTTTTAGATGGCGAAGAGTTCGTTGTTTTAAAATTAGAAGATATTTTAGGTGTAATTAAAAAAGGATAGAAAATGGCAAAAG